>OGXD01000539.1_pt1 | contig 33752 bp, 30 predicted proteins | sample 1576211 | NCBI WGS metagenome assembly OGXD01 (sample SAMEA3541470, study PRJEB24748) | human gut metagenome | biome: human gut; feature: human-associated habitat; material: faeces | place: China | collected 2012
CGAGTTTCTGATATTCACTGCAAATATAAAACAGATCACGAAGAGGCATATTTGGATTGTAGGTTGACTGATGCTCATACAGATACAAATTAGTATCCATAATAAATGCCAGATCATTTTTCATCCCCATATAAATAGCATTCTCTAATGTGACGATTTCCAGATCATCTGGATTATTATAATCGCTCTGGTTTACTGCATTATAGAGGGACAGCAGGTTCTTCCGGTCAGAAAACAACATCCGAAAAACGGTGTCTTTATAATTCTGGTTTGCCGTCGGTGTTTTGACTGTAAAATTTCTTTTTGTCTTGTTACGGTTTCTTTTGCATTTTGCCATAAATCGTTTCCTCCTGAAATTGTAGGACAGCTTATTTATAAAACTGTTCGTGATTGCAGGAGAAAGTGATCATATATTTTACTAAGTTCCTTCGTCTCCTGCTTTTCAATTGTTAAATGGGTAACAAAAAGCATAGATACGAATGAAGCATACAGATTATTTGGAGCTGATCTGTCGCCGTTAGAATATAGATGACAAAAATGTCATGAAATTTGTAAAATATGCTTTAGATTATTGTAACACAAGGGTAGGAAATGAAGCAAGAAATTTTATAGCAAAATCCGTTCCACGTCATATCCATTATCCGTCAATTCTAAAATTGCAATGCCTTTTCCATCGCCGCGGTCAGCCCCGGCGCTGCCCGGATTGATAAAAACTTTTCCGTAGCGGTCGTAGTGCGTGAATACATGGGTATGTCCGAAAATTATAAAATCCGCATCCGTGAGATCAAAAGGCAGGTCAGCTTTGTTATGGACAAGATAAAATAATTTTCCATTAATCGGCACGGAGACAAACTCATGCAGGTAGGACGCCCACTCTCCGTGGTCACAGTTCCCACGGACTGCATACATCGGAATGCCGCAGTTTAAGAATCTGTTATAGGTACGTTCATTGTCAAAATCTCCGGTGTGAATGAGATAATCACAATTTTTGATATGGTCAAATAATTCTTTACGGCATACACCGTGTGTATCGGAAACTAATGCAATTTTCATGAATCAGACCTCGCTTCGTTTGCTTGTAATTTTTTTACTTCGTCAAAGGGCAGACCTGTGATCGCAGCAATTTTTTCAAGCGAAAATTCCTGAAATTTAAGCATGCGCCTGGCAGTTTCGATAGAATTTAGTTCTATACCATACTTTTCACCTTCAGAGAAACCAGCCTCATGTCCAGCTTCATATTCTGCTTTCCGTAATTTCTTCTCTTCTAATTCTTTATCATACTCAAAGATACTCATACTGATGACCTCATTTCGGTTGCAGGTAAGAAATTCGGCTAAAATCCCTTCCCTGATACACTCGTCTACGGCACGTTCCACGGCCTGATCTAAAGACATATCCGCTGCATAGAGCCGCACTCTGGCAACATACTGCGCATATTCGTTTAATGTATTGCAATGCTGCATTAACTCTGCATTGTGCCCCTCATTGACGTTTAAAACCGTGACAATCAATTCAAGTTTTGGTTCACCTGATAAATGTTCAAATGCCGAGGAAAGTCGAAGCTCTGTACAGTCAGCAATTGCAGTCGAACCATTGTAAAACTCGATAAAATTTGGTGCAGGGATTTTCTGTAACGTGGAGGAGAACAGAGATTTCTTATCCACGAGTTTCTGATATTCACTGCAAATATAAAACAGATCACGAAGAGGCATATTTGGGTTGTAGGTTGACTGATGCTCATACAGATATAAATTGGTATCCATAATAAATGCCAGATCGTTTTTCATCCCCATATAAATAGCATTTTCTAATGTGACGATTTCCAGATCGTCTGGATTATTATAATTGCTCTGGTTTACTGCGTTATAGAGTGAGAGCAGATTTTTCCGGTCAGAAAACAACATGCGAAAAATAGTGTCTTTGTAGTTTCTGTTTGTAGCTGGCATATTGACTGCTGAGTTTCTGGATAATTTGTTATGGTTTCGTTTGTGTTTTGCCATAGGCTTCCTCCTGATTGGTGAGACAGCTCTTAAATAATACTGTCTTGGCAGGAGAATAAATATATTCTATATCTGATTTCTTTCGTCTCCTGCTTTTAAATTCGTTAATGGGTAATTAAAAGCATAGATACGAACGAACAACGCAGATCATTGGGGATAATCTGACGTTTCCAGAATATAGATGGCATAACGCCATAAAGATTTTGTAAAATATGCTTTGGAATATTATAACATAAACATGGGAAACAAAACAAGAATTTTTATGTATTACTTGCGCTGGTTTTATATGAATGATATAATTGCTATATCTCTACAGCGATATAGATTTAACGATGGTGAGGAACAGATGGCAAAGATTATTTATCATGGCTCAGACCATATAATTTTAAAGCCAGAATATGGAAAAGGAAATTTCTCAAATGATTATGGAAGAGGATTTTATTGTACGGAAAGTATTATGTTGGCAAAGGAATGGGCATGTGCAAAGAATACAGACGGCTACGCCAATCAATATAGACTGCATATGGATCAGCTATCGCTGCTTAACCTGAATGAATCAAAGTATCATATTTTAAACTGGCTGGCAGTACTGACACGCTATCGGAGTTATTGGCAGCAGAAAAGTATTGCAGAAGAAGCAAAAGAATATCTTCAGAAGCATTTCTTTGTAGATATATCGCAATATGATGTTGTGACAGGATATCGTGCTGATGATTCCTACTTTTCTTTTGCACAGGATTTTATTATGGGAGTGATTTCACTTACACAGCTAGAGGAAGCGATGCATCCTGGTAAACTAGGGGAGCAAATCGTGTTGAAGAGTGAAAAAGCATTTTCTCAGTTAGAATTTATTGACAGTGAAGAAGCGGAAGCAGAAGAATTTTTTCAGAAGAAGGTGCAGAGAGACAGAGAGGCAAGAAAAGAATACCGCAGAGCCAGAACGGGTAAGGCATCAGTGGATGATATTTATATGATCGATATCATGAGAAGGGGGATGGAGAATGAGGACTTTCGCATACGATGAAGAATATGTTACGCTGGCACAACGTGTCATGGGAGATATGTTAGATTATGCAGTCAATACTTTAAATTATGAACTGCAAAACTTTTATCGGATGTTTCTTATTAGTGGCATTGCAAGACAGTTTGAGATTGGTAATCCGGTTTATGTGGCAGGCAGGAACGGTTGTGAAGTAGCTAAGGAAGTGATTGTTTTAAGTGGATTGGATATGCCGGAGGCTGAAGATTTGATGTATCTGGATAAGTCGCCGGAGTATTGGACAGGCTGGGCACTTGCTTATTATCAGTGGAAGTCAGGACAGTCTTTTCGTCAAATTGACCATGCAGTATCAATTGACACTGTGTGTGCCATGTATGATCCGCTTCATGAGGCTGATATAGAGAAGTTTGTTTACATTATGAATGAAAAATTAGAGCAACAGGATGTGTCAAGACTTCGCAGACTGCGGACTTATGCAAAACTTTCACAGCGGCAGCTGGCAGAAGCGGCAGATGTGCCTGTACGGCAGATACAGCTTTTTGAGCAGGGAGAACGGGATATTAATAAGACACAGGGAATGACATTGCTGAAGCTATCACGGGTGCTAAAGTGCAGACCGGAGGAATTGCTGGCATATGTGGATTGTTTGTGAAAAATTACCTATTGAAAATATTTGCCACTCATAGTACAATGCAATTGTTATATGACTGACGGAAATAGTGGGGTTTACCACGTGAAGTATAACAAAAGAATGCCGACCGTCTGGGCGAAGAGTCCAGACGTGCGGTTCTTTTTATTTTTAGGGTAAATTTTCCAAAAAATCCCATCAGCATGAGAAAGGAACCACTCATTGTATTTTTTTGAATACTTACCGGAAAAAGCGCGCGTGACTCTTGACAAAAGATGGAAGTTAGGATAGCCTAACCATGGTTAGAAAAGACTAACCATGCATCAATCAAAAATCAGAATGAGCATAATAACACAGATGTTATGAACCATGCAAGGCCACACGGGTGGCAGAAGGAGAGAAAAATGCAGACAGAATGGAGAAGCTTCCAGGGCGGAGCCTGGGAAACAGAAGTAAACGTAAGAGATTTTATTCAGAAGAATTATCATCCATATGATGGGGATGATTCCTTCTTAGAGGGACCAACACAGGATACCACCGATCTCTGGGATCAGGTATTAGAACTTTCCAGACAGGAGAGAGAAGCCGGCGGAGTGCTGGATATGGACACAAAGATCATTTCCACGATCACTTCCCATGGTCCGGGTTATTTAGATAAAGAGAAAGAGAAGATTGTCGGTTTCCAGACGGACAAGCCTTTCAAACGTGCTCTCCAGCCTTACGGCGGTATCCGTATGGCGATCAAGGCGTGCGAGGACAATGGATACAAAGTCGATCCTGAAGTGATAGAGTACTTTACAACACACAGAAAAACTCATAATGCCGGTGTATTTGACGCTTACACACCGGAGATGAGAGCGTGCAGAAGCGCACATATCATCACTGGACTTCCGGATGCATACGGACGAGGACGTATTATTGGTGACTACAGAAGACCGGCTCTTTACGGTGTAGACCGTCTGATCGAGGATAAAAAAGAGCAGTTAAACAACACACGTACCATCATGTACTCGGATGTGATCCGTGAGAGAGAAGAGTTATCCGAGCAGATCCGTGCGCTGGAAATGTTAAAGAAACTGGCAGAAATTTACGGCTGTGATATTTCGAAACCTGCAAATAATGTATTAGAGGCAACACAGGCTGTCTATTTTGCATATCTTGCAGCAGTAAAAGAGCAGAACGGTGCGGCAATGTCCTTAGGACGTACCTCCACTTTCTTAGATATTTATGCAGAGCGTGATCTCGCAGAGGGAACATTTACCGAAAAAGAGATCCAGGAGATCATCGACCAGTTCGTGATGAAACTTCGTCTTGTAAAATTTGCGCGTACACCGGAATACAACACGATTTTTGCCGGCGATCCAACCTGGGTGACAGAGTCCATCGGTGGAATCGGTGTGGATGGAAGACATATGGTTACAAAAATGTCTTACCGTTACTTAAACACCTTGAACAACATCGGAGCAGCACCGGAACCAAACATGACCGTACTCTGGTCTGTAAAACTGCCGGAAAACTTCAAAAAATTCTGTGCCGAGACATCCATCAAACACTCTGCGATCCAGTATGAGAATGATGATATTATGCGTGTTGTCCATGGTGATGATTATGGAATCGCATGCTGTGTATCTTCTATGAGGATCGGTAAGGAAATGCAGTTCTTCGGTGCGCGAGCAAACCTCGCAAAATGCCTGCTTTATGCAATCAATGGCGGTGTCGATGAGATGACAGGAAAACAGGTCGGACCGAAATACCGTCCGATCACATCCGAATACTTAGATTACGATGAAGTATGGGATAAATACAAAGATATGATGAAATGGTTAGCAGGAGTGTATGTGAACGCATTAAATATCATTCACTACATGCATGATAAATACTGCTACGAAAAATTAGAGATGGCATTACATGACAAAAATGTGAGAAGATGGTTTGCAACCGGTATTGCAGGATTTTCTGTAGTAGCAGACTCCCTTTCTGCGATCAAATATGCAAAAGTCAAACCAATCCGTGACGAGAATGGTGTGACCGTTGATTTTGAGATTGAGGGAGATTTCCCGAAATATGGAAATGACGACGATCGTGTTGACGAGATCGCAAAACAGGTGCTCCACACCTTTATCGGATATGTAAAAGGAAACCATACTTACCGTGGCGGTATCCAGACAACATCGATTTTGACCATTACATCCAATGTTTCCTATGGAAAAAATACAGGAGCAACACCGGATGGAAGAAAGAAAGGTGTAGCATTTGCTCCGGGTGCAAACCCGATGCATGGACGTGATACCCATGGTGCGGTTGCATCCCTGGCATCTGTCGCTAAACTTCCATTTATGGATTCACAGGATGGTATTTCCAATACATTTACCATTGTACCGGATGCACTGGGCAAAGATGAGGCAGCACAGGAGAACAATCTTGTTGCAATGTTAGACGGCTATGTTGTCAAAGGCGGACATCACTTGAACGTAAACGTTTTAAACCGTGATACGTTATTGGATGCACAGAAACACCCGGAACTGTATCCACAGCTCACCATCCGTGTATCTGGATATGCGGTCAACTTTATCAAACTGACAAAAGAACAGCAGGATGAAGTGATCGCACGTACCTTCCACGAACGGATGTAGTGCAACAGGTGCGTTTTGCGAATGGCGCGGCGAGCGATAGGAATCAGAAAAGGAGAACAATATGGGGAAAATTCACTCGTTAGAAACATTTGGCACAGTGGACGGTCCGGGCGTACGGTTTGTCGTTTTTTTTCAGGGCTGCCCGATGCGCTGCCAGTATTGCCATAATCCCGATACATGGAAGATAGAGGATGGGGAAGAAATGACAGCGGATGAGATCATAGACCGTTTCGAGCGCAACCGTTCTTTCTATCAGACCGGGGGGATCACGGCAACGGGTGGAGAACCCATGTTACAGCTTGATTTTCTGACGGAGCTTTTTACGAAGGCAAAGGAAAAGGGCATTCACACCTGTCTGGATACATCCGGAATTATGTTTCCAAAGAAACATACAGGAACAGATCAGATCAGTGAGAGAGAGATCAGCCTCACTGGAATAAGTGAAAACATGGCATCAGACAAAATGGAAAAGACAGAACAGCTCATGTCCGTGACAGATCTCGTCATGCTTGATATTAAGCATATCAACGATGAGGAACATCAGAAACTCACCGGGCAGTCGAACAGCAACATTCTTGCGTTTGCAAAGTATCTTGATTCGATCGGAAAGCCGGTCTGGATCCGTCACGTAGTCGTGCCGGGCATTACGTTTGATGAGAAAGAACTGACGGAACTTGGTCTGTTTTTAAAGACGCTCCGCAATGTGGAAAAACTGGAAGTCCTTCCATATCATTCTATGGGAAAGGTCAAGTACGACAACCTTGGCATGGATTATGTCTTAAAAGATACGCCGCAGCTTACCAAAGCAGAAGCAAAGGAAGCGGAGAATATGATTCGGGCGGCAATGAAATGACAATTTACTTCGCATATAAGCAGGCATTGTATGTACAAAAATTAAAAAAACAAAAAAAATAACGGCACAAAATTAATACACAGAATTTACAAAAACTGTACAAAAATATATTGAAAAAACTTAATGCTAATGCTATAATGCGTATGTAAATAAAGAAAATGAATGACAATTATTGTATGAGAGCGGAGACACAATAATCTTTTATAAGATTTTGTGTCTTTTTTTTACAATTATTTGCTTGCATGAACATAAATGTATTGATGTTTTTATATTTGAAAAAGGGGGGAAAAAAGAAAACTGTTTCGTGAAGCAAACGTCATTCGCCAGATGTAAAGGAGATTGTGTTATGGGAAAAAAATTAACAGCAAAAACGTGGTTAGTCATATCATTGATTTTGTGCTTTGTCAGTATGGCAGTATCTTCTGTCATACAAAGTTCTGGTGGAAGGGTAAAAGTATCTGAACTACGCCTTGTGGATTCAACAGGTCATGAAGTAAGTGCGCTGTTATATAAACCAAAGTCTGCAACGGAAGAAAATAAGTCGCCGGCTATTGTTACTGTTGAAGGGTGGTTTAATAATAAGGAAATGCAGGATTTATATTCTATAGAATATGCACGTCGGGGATATACTGTTATTGCGGTAGATATGCATGGACATGGAGATACAGAAATTACTGCGGCAGATGAAGTTTATTCATCTGCAGTTGGAATTGACGCAGCAGTGGCACTTGCTGCTTCATTGCCATACGTAGATAAAGGCAAGATTGGAATTACAGGACATTCAAGTGGTGGAGCTGCCTGTGACATGGAAATTGCAATTGATAATGAGAGGGAAAATCCAATTGTATCAGCTGTTCTATTTCAGGCATCTACATGGTGTGATGACACAGGTGTAGATCATAGTGCAGATTTTGGAACAAGAAATGTAGGAATTATTGCAGATAAATATGATGAATTCTTTTTTTGGACAACAGATGAAAATGGAAATGAAGCTGTACCGAGAATATTTCTGACGACCCCGGATGCAAAGAATTTTGTAAATTTCAATAATGGATCAGATGGAATGTCTGATGTTGAGTCTGGAAAGTATTATGAAAAAGATGGGGCATTCAGAGTTATTTATCAAGTAGGTGGAACACATCCATGGGTACATTTTTCGAAAACAAGTGTAGAGCATGGTATTGATTTTTTTGAAAAATCATTTGGAGCACCTCATGAAATAATTGCGTCAAATCAGGTATGGCAGGCAAAACAATTTTTTAATGTTTTGGGGCTTGTTGGTATTATGATGTTTGTTGTTGCATTTGTATTAACACTTGTTGAAAATACTGCATATTTTGGATGTCTTAAGGCATCTACAGATGTCAAGCCGGTTGTTATAACTGAGCCGAGACAGAAAAACTGGTTTTGGATTTCTATGGTTGCAGGGGCATTGTTTTCAGCATTAAGTTACCGCTTGATGATCATTACCATATATTCAAAGGCAAATCCTGTGTGGCCTGCAGCAGGTCCATTGCTGTCAGGTGTATGGAGTGTTTTAAACGGGCTATTCCTAGGGGCAGTCATACTTATTTCAAATAAGATTGCAGGAAACAACCGGATAAATGCAAAAGCAGCCGGAATTATGATGGAAAAGGGTAAATTGGTAAAAACAATCTATCTTTCAATTTTAACAGTAACGCTGGCTTTTGGAATTTTATTCTTTGCAGATTATTTCTTTAAGACAGATTTCAGATTGTGGGTATTAACACTAAAAGCATTTGATGCCGATAAAGTGCTGATTGGATTGAGATATATTCCATTATTTATGTTTTATTACATTATGCTGTCGATAGTTTCCTGCTGTTATAACCGTAATACAATTTGTGGCAGGAAAAACACGGTTGTAACAGCTTTGTTCAACATTGCTGGACCTGTTTTATATTGGCTTGTTCAATATATACCATTCTTTGTGACAGGTGCATTGACCTGGTATAAAACCGAGGGAGACAGAATCGGAGGTATCTGGTTATATCCTATGATAGTATTTTTATTTGTTAACCCGATTTTGGACAGAATCATATATAAGAAAACAAAAAATCCATATATAATGCCAATTATCAGTGCAATCATCATCACCATGATGTGTATTGCCAATACAACTATTATTCTTGGTGGTGCACCAGTGGTAGCAAATAATTATTAGTGAATAAAAAGGGACAGTGAAAATTAAAAAAGCAGGATCAAGGGTTTATAGTAACCCCAAGGTCCTGCTTTCTGTTTAGATATCGTGATCTACAGCCAGCCGGCAATCTACGTGTTTACGCAGGGTGTGATTGCCATGATCACCAATGCAATCTCAGCAGGTGTGATCGGCAGTTTACTGCTTTTGGTTTACAGCAAGACACGTTCGAAAAAAGGAGGCCTTTCTCAGGAAGACTAAGTTTTATGTAAAAGATTTTTTGGAAAAGTATTTACAGATTTCTGTTTTTGCGATTTAATAAGAAGTAGATATATAGTTCAAAAGAAGAAAGGATGAAACGATATGAAAATCAAGAATATCAAAGATGTTGATGGATTTTTTAAAGTAATTGATTCCTGTGCTGGAAAAGTAGAATTGATCACAGGTGAGGGAGACAGATTAAACCTCAAATCAAAACTTTGTCAGTATGTTTCTCTGACAAGCTTATTAAACTCTGATGTAGAGATACCAGAACTTGAAATTGTAGCTTACGAGCCGGAAGATACAGAGAGAATCATTAAGTTCTTAATGACAAACTAAGTACATTGTCAGTTGATTTTTGAACGCTGTACTAGACAGTGAAAAGCTGATCGTTGAAAATGCGGTCAGCTTTTTTGTGCTTTAATAAAAGAAGATTCTTTTGTGCCATGTTTTTATTTTCTTCTTTTTCTGCCATATATGACGGTTGCAATTCACGGCATGAAATAGTACAATAAATCGTCTTAAAAATGGAATAATAATGTTAGTATATAGCGAAAGGAATTAAGATGTCAAAAATAGAGTTTCACGAAATTACATTAGATGATAAGGCATGGATGGATGCCAGATTTCAGGAAGATGACAGAAATGCATGCGAGTACACGTTTGCCAATAATTTTGTCTGGCGGAAAGTATATCATGTTGAAGTTGCAGAAAAATATGGGTGTGCAGTCATTCGTTTTGAGGAGGAGGGAGTGGTGATGTATTCCTATCCGATCGGGGCAGGTGACCGCAGAAAAGTGATCGATGAACTGCGCGCGATCTGTGAGGAAGAAAAACGCCCACTTATTATGAGCCCATTGAGCGAAGCAGACCGGGAGCAGATGCTTACATGGTATCCGGAACAGTTTTTGATCCAGGGAGACCGGAACGATTATGATTACATTTATTCCAGAGAAAAATTAGCAACGCTTGCGGGAAAAAAGATGCATGGCAAGAGAAATCATATTGCGAGATTTCAGGATGAGGATGACTGGTGCTATGAGGAACTGAATGATTCCAATATAGAAGAATGCCGCAATATGACTTACACATGGATCAAAATGAGGGCAGAGAAATGGAATGAAGAGATGGAACTTGAGATGTCAGTGCTTCATGAGGCATTTGACTATAGAAAAGAACTCGGGCTTGTCGGTGGAATCATCCGGAAGGCAGGGCAGATTGTTGCATTTTCTATCGGGGAACCATTAAACAGTGACACGTATGTTGTACACTTCGAAAAAGCATTTCCGGATATGCAGGGCGCATATCCGATGATCAACCAGCAGTTTGTTTTACATGCGTGTGAAGATTTTACTTATGTAAACCGCGAGGAAGATACAGGAGATCCGGGACTGCGCAAGGCTAAGATGTCCTATTATCCGGAAATCCTGCTGAAAAAATACGTGGCAATCTCAAGTGATGTCATTTTTGCAGATAAGGAAAGAAACAGGGAAGAAATCCACAAAATATGGGAGACCTGTTTTGGCGATGAGGCGGAACTGGTAGATTTTTATCTGGACAAACGGATGACAGAGGATAATATGCTGCTCATCTGTCAGGATGGGCATGCGGTTTCCATGGCAAGCTTTTTAGATATCAATATCAGGGATGGTGAGGAGTGGAAGCCGGCGAAGTATGTATATTCAGTGGCAACGCTCCCGGAATACCGTGGCAGAGGTTATGCAGGGAAGATCTTAAAGAAGGCAGAAGAGATTTTTAATATGCCGTTGGTGTTAGTCCCGGCGGAAAAAGAGCTTGTCGGCTATTACCGTAAGGTTGGGTTCACAGAGGCGTATCCATCGGAGCGTTTACTGGAAAAACAGGATGTGCCGGAACTTTTTGCAGCGGAATTAAACAGTTATTCTGTGGAGGATATCACTGCGGCAGAATATAAAAAAATCCGGGAGCAGAAATTGATGAGAGATGGTTTTATTGCATGGGATGAAGAGGCAATCCGTTTTGCGATGGATTTTAACTGTTTCTGTGGCGGAAGAACGGTGAAGGTAGTGTGGAGCGATGATATTTCCAGAGACGAGAGTGCAGAAGACGCTGATATTTTAATGTACTGCCCGGAGAATGGGACGCTGCACATTATCGAAACGACACTGGGTGAAGAACAGTTTGAGGAACTTCTGCCGGAACTTATGGCGCAGACAAAAACAAAACGTCTGGTATATGACAGAAAGGGTATCATGGTGCTTTCTTCTGATGACCAGGACAGGCAGGAAAGACTGCTTGCAGATGGTTATTTTGCGTTGTCGCTGGCGTAAAGTCCGTTCTGAGATTCTAAAATTTTCAGAAATTATATAAAATATATAAAAAGTTTTCGGTTTAAGACAAAAAAATGTTGATAATGTATAAAAACATGCTATAATAAAGTCATGATATAAATAAGCATTCAGAAAGCTATCTGGCATAGCATGGAATTGGATCATTATATCAAATAAGCGACAAAGGGGTTGGACATCATGAGAATTAAGATTACAGGAAGAAACATCGAATTGACAGAAGGACTGAAAGCCGCAGTGGAGGACAAGCTGAATAAGCTTGAGAAGTATTTTACTCCGGACACAGAAGTGAATGTAACATTGAGCGTAGAGAAGGAACGCCAGAAAGTTGAAGTTACGATTCCAATGAAAGGAAGTTATATCCGTTCCGAACAGGTAAGCAGTGATATGTATGTATCCATTGATCTGGTAGAGGAAGTCATTGAACGTCAGCTTAAAAAGTATAGAACAAAACTTGTAACAAAGCAGCAGAATGCAGCAGCAGTTTTCAAACAGGATTTTCTGGATGAGAAGTCAGAGGATGATGAAGAGATTAAGATCATCAGAACCAAGAAGTTTGATATGAAACCAATGTATCCGGAAGATGCTTGTGTAGAGATGGAATTATTAGGACATGATTTCTATGTATTCATCAACGCAGAGACAGAGGATGTCAATGTTGTTTATAAGAGAAAAGGCAATACTTACGGATTGATTGAGCCGGAATATTAAAAGTGATATCAGAGGAGAGCGAAAAGCTCTCCTCTTTTTAGGTTCAGCATGAAACTACTGCAAAATGCTGATACACGAGTCGGATATGCTGCATCGTTTTTTCTGCAAAATCAAGAAAATGTACGGAAAAAGCGAATTGTACAGCAGATATCAATAGCGTATAATGAAATTACTTCATGTGTAGTAACTTTGAGAGAGATGGAGAAAAAATTTTTTGATATTTTAAGAATTGTACAGAAAAATCCGGTATTCGGAAAAACGTTAATGTGCGGCGGTATGTTAGATGAAAAGCGCATGGAAATCCTATATGAGATTCTCTATGCGATTGACAGGGGGGAGCTTACGGATACCAGAAATGACATCTTTCAGTATGGCAGTCTGATCGGAAAAAAGGACTTACTGGCAAGACAGATTTTTTTGTGTTTATTGATTCTCTTAGATGAGCAGGAACAGATGATCAGGAAATGATTTGCAGATCGTAATAACAAAAGATTTTTTACAAAAGAGTTCTGTGTAAGGCACAGAATTGCCGTATGGATTTTAGATGGGAAAAGAGTCTGTAGTTCGGCTCAGAATAACGACGGGAGGAGAAAGTATTACTACACAAGGGGAGAGTTTTTAGAATGGTCTTACCGGATGTTCCGGTGAGACTGTTCTTTTTTTATGGCGGTTTATTGTTCTAAAAAAGTGCTGTGGATAAAAGAAAAATGGGCACTTTTTATCTTGTCACGAGTTAGAAAAAGGGTTACTATAATAAAGATTTGATAAGCAGACATATAATGTTAAAAAGTTGGAGCAAAATCCAAAATAAAGTCAGAATAGAGGAGATTACACCATGAATATTGTTGTTTTAGCAGGTGGTTTAAGTACAGAGAGAGATGTGTCATTTAAGACCGGAGATATGGTATCCAAAGCACTTCGAGAGAATGGACATAATGTTATTTTGCTTGATGTTTTTATGGGATACAGTGACAAAGAGGAAGATTTAACTGGAATTTTTGACCGCACAGAGGAAGTCAGCGTGCAGGTAAAAGATATCCCGGAGATAGCACCGGATCTTGCAAAGGTAAAGGCATCAAGAAAAGATCAGTCTGATTGTTTCTTTGGACCAAACGTCATTAATATGTGCCGTATGGCGGATATTGTTTTCATGGCATTACACGGAGAAAACGGCGAGAATGGTAAGATTCAGGCAGCATTTGACCTGTTTGGAATCAAATATACCGGAACCGGCTATTTAAGCAGTGCGCTTGCAATGGATAAGGGAATGGCAAAACAGTTATTTATCGCTGGTGGAATCCCAACACCACAGGGCATTTCCATGAAGAAAGAGAACCGCAAAGATTCTGCAAAAGAACTTGGCTTAAAGCTGCCATGTGTTGTAAAACCATGCTGTGGAGGTTCCAGTATTGGTGTTACGATCGTGCGCACGGAAGATGAATTCAAGAGTGCTTTGGATGAGGCATTCAAATGGGAAGATAACCTCATTATCGAAGAGTATGTAGAGGGACGTGAATTTTCAGTCGGTGTTATTGACTATAAGGCACTTCCAATCATTGAGATCGCACCGATTCAGGGATTCTATGATTATAAGAATAAGTACAAAGCAGGCAGTGCAGTGGAGACCTGTCCGGCAGAATTACCGGAAGAAATCACAGAGCAGATGCAGCACTATGCAGAGCGTGTGGCAGAAGTATTAGGACTGAATACTTACTCCCGTTCTGATTTCTTATTAAATAAGAATAACGATATTTACTGTCTGGAAGCAAATACACTTCCCGGCATGACACCGACAAGTCTTCTTCCACAGGAGGCAGGTGTTCTTGGAATCAACTTCAATCAGTTATGTGAGAAGCTGATCGAGATTTCTTTGAAAAAATATGAGAAATAATGATGAATGACATATCGCCACCAGTTTTGCAGAACCGGTGGCAGTTTGTTCTATAATAACAGGAGCATGATATGAAAAATATGACCTTAGAGCATATCGCAGCAGTCTGCGGCGGTACTTACATAGGAAATGAAGCGGATAAAACGCGTGAGATCCAAGGAGCAGTGATCGACAGCCGCCTTGTGGAAAAAGATTATTTATTTATCCCGGTACGTGGAGAAAAGGTGGACGGACACAGTTTCATCCCATCTGTTTTTGAAAAAGGAGCACTCGCGGTGCTCTCTGAAGAGAAGTTAGAGAGTCCGGAAGGTCCATACATTCGCGTGGAGAACACCTTAGATGCAATGAAAAAAATCGCAGCAGATTACCGAAGAGGTCTGGATATCAAGGTGGTTGGAATCACAGGAAGTGTTGGAAAAACAAGTACCAAAGAGATGATCGCATCCGTTTTGGCACAGAAATATAATGTGTTAAAAACAGAGGGAAACCTGAATAACGAAATCGGACTTCCGCTCACGATTTTTAAAATCCGGGAGGAACATCAGGTGGCAGTGCTCGAGATGGGAATTTCTGAATTTGGGGAGATGGATCGGTTATCCACAATGGCAAATCCGGATATCTGCGTGATCACGAATATCGGACTCTGCCATTTGGAAAATCTCATCACAAGGGATGGAATCTTAAAGGCAAAGACAGAGAGTTTTGCGCATCTGACACCGGATGGAATTGCAGTATTAAACGGTGATGACGACAAACTCTGTGACAAGAAAGTCGTAAATGGAAAGCCAGCAGTGTTCTATGGTATTGAAAAGGCTGCTAAAGTGGCAGAAAACGAAGAAGGACAAAAGACACTTGCAGAGAAAACGGTTTACGCAACGAATGTGGAGGCAGTTGGTCTGACCGGAACAAAAGCAGCAATCCATTATCCGTCGAGAGAGACAGGCGGGGAAGTGACGATGGAAGTCACGATTCCGATTGCCGGAGAACACAATGTATACAATGCGCTGGCAGCCGTGAGTGTGGCAAGAGAGTTAGGTCTGACCTGTGAAGAGATGAAACGCGGTATCGAATCTGTGCAGACGATCGGCGGCAGAAGCAACCTGATCCACAAAAACGGTGTGACGATCATCGACGACTGTTACAATGCAAACCCGGTTTCCATGAAAGCTTCCATTGATGTATTGTCCAAAGCACCGGGCAGAAAAATCGCGGTACTCGGAGATATGGGCGAACTTGGTGCAGAGGAAAAGCAGCTCCACTATATGGTTGGAGAACATTTTGCGGGAAAAGGAATTGACGCACTTTACTGCGCGGGAATACTCTCACAGGAGATTGCAAAAGCAGTGCGTGCATGCAGCAGTGAGACAGAAGTCCACGATTATGAGGACAAAGCAGACCTGATCAAAGACCTTGTAAAAGAGGTACAGAGCGGGGATACAGTGCTTGTGAAAGCGTCACATTTTATGGGATTCCCGGAGATTGTGAAGAAATTGACAAAGTAGAAATAGGAGTGTCTGATGAGACACGCCAAAAACCCCAGTGCCGAAACACTGGGGTTTTCAAAATAGATTATTTTATGTTCTAATATGGTCTGACAGATACCTAAATGATAGAATTATTTTTCTCTAACATCTCAGCAATCACATTCTGACAGTAAGCTCCGATTTTTTTCTTCTGTTCCTTATCCAGCTCGTTCGGATAAATTGGTTTTCCGTATTCTACAATTACATGTGTTTTTTTGACACGAGGCATATGAGCCTCCAACACATCTGCGGAGTTCGTGATCGCCATCGGGATAATCGGACAGCCGCTCTTTTCCGCAATCTTGAAACTTCCCTCTTTGAATGGGAGCATCAGATCGTCTGTTTTATTTCTCGTGCCTTCCGGGAAGATACACATGGAAATTCCATTCTTTACATTGTCGATTCCGGCAAGAATCGTTTTTAACGCTTCTTTTACATTCTCACGGTCGATAAACAGACAGTGCAGACGCCGCATCCAGGTGCGCAGCAACGGCACTTTTTCCATATCCTTTTTCGCAATGTAGCCGGTGAGACGCGGGCAGCGTGCATAGGTGATGATAATATCGAAATAGCTTCTGTGGTTTCCGATGTATAAGACCGCCTGATCTTTCGGGACATTTTCTTCACCGATGACGGTTACTTTCGTTCCACAGATAAATAAAATCACACGGAATGCCCACTGTACCATGCGAAGCTGGCCTAAGTCGGCAGCTTTTTTGTTGTATTTTGCAATGATCCATTCCGCGCCGAGCACCGGGATTCCGATGATGAGGTAGAGAATTGCAAAGAGTAATGCAAGGATTAATCTTATCATAAGGAAAATTCCTTTCTACTTAATAAAATGTTTTATAAAAATACGATGATCTGTGTTGTGCTGAAATATCAGCCTCATCCCATTATAAGGGTTGGGGAAGAGAAAAACAACTCATAAATTAGGAATATAGAAAGGTATGCCGGCATATAATGGTATAAGAGCAAAAATGCTGTGCCGCAGGGCACGGAACTGGAGGCGGGTATGCAGACGAAAAGGAAAAAAAGCAGGCATGTTTTTTGGAAAACGGAGGTTCTTTTTGCAACGCTTTTTTTTGCAACACTTCTTTTTGCAGGATGCAGTGTGGAACAGACGAACCGGACAAAAATCAGTGATCTTGATTACACGATCGCCGTAGAGGCAGACATACCGGAAGAACTGCAAAATGACATTGAGGAGAAAAAGGCTGCAGATTTTAAAATGACGTACAAAGACAGCGAATTTTTATACATAGTAAGAGGCTACGGAGAACAGGAGACCGGAGGGTATAGTATCTGTATCCGCAATCTGTATCTGACATCGAATGCGATCATTTTTGATACGGAACTGATTGGTCCGCGCAAGGGGGAAACCATCAGTAAGAGCCCAAGTTATCCATATATTGTGGTGAAAGTGGAGCTGCGGGATGAGAATGTAGTGTTTGAGTAGATTTGTATGAAAAAACATTTGAAAATAGAGAAAAATTGCAAATATTCATGAATTTTGTACAAAACACGCAAATCCGTTTGACAAAATTTTATTACAGTGCTAAAGTAAAGCGTGAAATAAGGAGGTATAAAAATGCAACAGGCAGACATCAGTAAGGTACGTGCATCCGTACACCAGCAGTGTGGCAGTAAAGTTATGATCCAGCTTGATCGTGGGCGTAATAAGGTTGATATCCAGCAGGGCGTGATCCAGCATGCATATCCAAGTGTTTTCACGATATTGGTAAATGATGAGCGTGATGACAATCAACCTCAGTTATTATCCTTTAGTTACAATGATATTATTACAAAAGATATTCGCATGAAACTCTGCTAAGAAAGTGTGCAGATGGCTATTTTGTGAGCAAATAGTGATAAAAGCGTGTATAAAATTCCCTCTATTCGAATACAATGAAAAAAAGGATTTCGGATCGGGGGAATTTTTTTGCAGTTAAATAAAATAAAATTACATAGTTGCACGACATTTGCCAGTGCACAGAGCCAGATTACATTAGATGACGATTACAACGTGCCAGACTACCGGCCGGATATTGTAAAAGTGTTAAAGGAAAAAGGAGAACTTCAGTTTGATGAGGTGAAGGCGGCAGCAGGCGCGGCGTGGTTAAAGGGACGCCTTGTTTTTAAAGTGTTGTACCGCAGTGATCAGGACAATGCAAAAATAAGCTGTCTGAAAGGAGAAATACCGTTTCAGGAAAAACTCAACATGGACGGTGTACAGGAATATGATGTGATACAGGCATCCGGAGAGATTGAGGATCTCACGATCGGAGTCATCCATTCCAGAAAAATCAGCGTGCGGGCAGTCATTTTGTTAAAGACAGAAGAACCGCGGGAAAAAGAGGATGAACTCTGTGTTGGGATAGAGGCGGATGACGGATGTGAAAAACGTTATCGGAACACAAATATCTTACAGCTTTTATGTATGAAGCGCGATCAGTGCCGCCAGAAAAGCGAGATCACACTGCCGTCAAGCAAACCCAATGTGCAGGAAATTTTATGGAAAAGCTTAGAAATCCGCAATCTGGATACAAAAATGGGGCAGGACGGTGTAAAACTGAGTGGCGAAGTGCTCATCTCCGTTTTGTATCAGGAGGAAGAGGAAACAGACCGCGTGCAGTGGTATGAGACGGTGATTCCATTGGACTGCGGTGTGGAATGTGACGCAGGAACGGAGGCAGATATTATTTATAAAGTGAAGGCAAGACCGGCTTCCATGGAACTTGAGGTAAAGCCGGACTACGACGGTGAGGAGCGCGTTCTGGTCCTGGAACTTGTGATGAATCTGGATATCCGGGTGTGGAAAGAACAGGAGATTTCCATGTTAGAGGACGTTTATTCTCTGAAACAGGAGATCATTCCAGTCTGCACAGGCGTGACTTTACATCATATTTCTGTGAAAAATGACAGCCAGTGCCGCCTGACCGAGCAGATGGAGTTAGCGGAAAGTCAGGAGAAGATTTTACAGATTTGTTCCTGTGAGGGAACGGTCCATTTAGAGAGCACGGAATTGACCGAACAGGGCGTGCGTGCAGAGGGGATTCTGGTCACAGAACTGCTTTATATCACGACCGACGATCAGATGCCAATCGGTTCTGCCAGAGAGATTTATCCATTTGAACAGCTCATTGAAATCCCACAGCAGACGGCGCGGACAGAGCGCAATAAGCTGGAAGAGTTGGAGGCTTTGGAGCGGAAAAATAAACTGCAGACAGAGCTTGATTGCAGGATCAGCCAGTTGTCCGCGGTCATGCTCGATCAGGATCATGTGGAAATAAAAGCGGTGATCGGATTAGATTTGCTTGCATTTGAGCAGGAACAGATAGATAATATTACTGATATGCGTGAGGAGCCTCTGGATATGGAGCAGTTACAGAAGCGTCCGGGACTGGTCGGTTACATTGCAAAAGATGGGGATTCGCTTTGGAGTATCGCAAAGGAGAATCACACAACGGTGGAAGATATTCTGCGGGATAATCACCGGACGGATGAGGATCTGCGCAGAGGAGAAAAAATTCTGATTGTAAAGAAAGTAGAACTGAACAGTTACGAATCGTAATTGTGAAGTACTGAAAAATCACAAAAAGACAATGAAAAGAAGATTAAGAAGAATTGAGATAACATGATAGAGGTAACACAGATTCGAAAAAGTTATGGAAAAAAGAAAGTACTGTCCGATATCACCTTTCAGGTAAAGCCGGGGGAGTGCGTTGCGATCGCAGGGAAAAACGGCTGCGGCAAATCTACCTTAATGCAGATCATGGCGGGCATTTTAAAGCCGGATGGCGGTGAACTATGCTATTTTGGAAAAAAAGCAGCCTACAAAAGCAGTACATTTCGCCGGTTTTGCGGTTATGTGCCGCAGGATAATCCGTTGATGGAAGAACTGACGGTGCAGGATAATCTGAAACTCTGGGGCGGCAGCCACAACGCCAACACAAAAGGGCTGGTCGCACAGTTTCAACTGGAGGATTTGTTGCAAACAGAGGTAAGCAAACTTTCTGGTGGTATGAAACGGCGTTTGAGCATTGCAAGTGCACTCGTGGAGAGCCCGTCATTTTTACTGATGGATGAACCGACGACAGCTCTTGACCTTTATTATAAAGAGAGCATTCACCAGTGGATGAAAACCTATCAGCAGAAAAATGGGATGATTCTTATGACGACGCATGATGAGAGCGAGATACGCAATGCGGACAGATGCCTTTTTATGGATGAGGGCAAAGTGCAGGAATTGGATGCAGAAACAATTTTGCAGAAATTTTCCGGCATGTCAGGATGATGATCAGGCATAAATGCAAAGGAAACAGAGAAAAACAAGGGAGGATTCGTTATGAACGAACAATTTGAAACACAAAATCCGGTGGAGAATACTGTGACACCGGCAAACCAGATGGAAACACCAACACCGGAAGCACCAAAAAAGAAAGGAAACAAAGCCGCCATCATTGCGGGCGTGGCAGCAGCAGTAGTTATTATAGGAGGCGCAGGCATATTTGCGGCCGTAAAAACAGGAGCTTTTTTAAGCCCGTCAAAAAAAGTACTGCTCGCAGGTGCAAAGACCGTGAGTGATATGGGAAGTTTGGGTGAGGCATTAAAAGACTGCGTTTCCCTGCATGCGGATGAATATACTCTCAAAATGGATCTTTCCATGAATGAGGGCGATATTTCCATGGAGGGACGCTGCTCGAAAGAGAAGAAGCAGATAAAAGGAAATCTCAATATTTCCGGTGCGCCTTCGATCGATTTTCTGGCAGACATCGGCGCAGACAGTGTGCAGGTGGAAGTCCCGACGATCAGTGACCACCTGTTTACCTATGATTACAGAAATGAAAAGAGCGGATATCTGCTGGAAATGGTAGACCAGGATACGCTCGATGCAGTGGATGCGACGCTTAAGGCTGCTTATGATAACCAGAATTCAGATGAGTTCCGCAAGAAAATGTTAAAAGTTTACGCGGATGAATACAATACGCTGGAATTTTCCAAAGTGGACGCAAAAGACTTTACCATCGACGGAACAGAGCGCAGCTGTAAGGGATATCAGACGGTTGTGACCAAAGACAACGTGGATCATGTGATCGATGGACTTGAGACACTTTACGAGGAAGATTATCAGGAACTGATGGATGCGCTTGATCTGACCGCAGCAGATTTTGTTGCATCTATGAGAGAGGCAGTGGAAGAACTTGATGACAGCACAACGCTTGTATTCTACTTATACAAAGGTCAGTATGCAGCCATTGATATCATACCGGAAAATGATGTCTCATTTGAAATCCAGTTCCTCGGCGGGGACAGGAGAACGCAGAACATGCTTATCCTTGCAGACGGAGAAAAAGTGATCGAGGTTCAGGGCAGTAACGAGGGCAGTGTCGAGACAATCATGATGACCGCAGAGGAAAACGATACCGTAAAGTTCACGTATGACAGTGACAGCGGAGACATCGCAATGGATGCAAAATATGATGAGGAATCTTATGATTTTGCAGGAAATCTTGCAGTCGATAAGAACAGGATGGTCATTACCATTGATGATCTCGGAAATGATTCTGAAGATGTGAGCGGAAGTATCACATGGGAAAAAGGTGCTCAGTTCGAGGAAGTTTCCGGCGATGTATTTGACCTTGGAAATGCAACTGAAGAGGAATGGCAGGATCTTCTTCATGAAATCTTTGCAGCAATGTTAGGTGGATTTTAATTCATGAGATTTTTTCTTCGATATCTGTCACTTGAGGGTAAAAAAAGCCTGATAGCGGCGAGAAAAAGCATGGTAAAGTTTATAGTGATGTTATTACTGATCGCAGGCGGATCGCTTGCGGTCAGTCTCGTTATGCGGGATGCAGGTGTGTTCCAGACGGCGGAGATTGGCGTTGTGATCCCTGAGGATGAGGCACAGACGAAGATGGTGGCGCAGTTTATCTCTGCGATGGACAGCGTGAAAAGTGTCTGCCACTTTCAGTATCTGGATCAGGGAGAAGCGATGGCATCGCTGGAAGAAGGTACTTTAGATGCGGTGCTCTCACTTCCAGAGCAGTTTTACGAGGATGTGGATTCCGGGAAAAATACACCGGCAACCATTTATTTCCCGGAAAATGCTCCGTTAAACACGAGAGTGTTCGGTGAACTTGTGACAGACGGTGTCTCTCTGCTACGGACGGCGGAGGCTGGTGTCTATGCTGCCTACGATACTGCGCAGATTTATCAGACGGAGATCTCAAGGAATCAGATCGGGGATGTGATTTCCGGGCTTTATATTTACGAGGCATTCGACCGCACTTCTGTTTTCCAGAAAAATGTGTATTCTTCGCTTGGAAAAGCAGACCTCTATCAATACTATTTTTCTGCGGCTGTACTGCTTCTCCTTCTGATGATGGGTGTCAATTACGGTTATCTGTATCAGAAGCAGAGCCTTGCTGTGGAGGAAAAAATCAGAATTTACGGTATCGGCGAAGGAAAAAAAGCATTAATCAAAGTGTTTCTGATGACCGTTCCGCTGTGGCTTGTGGGAATTCTGGTGTATGCCGCAGGCTGTCTGGTATCAGGGAAGCTGCATCTGTCTTTTCTGTGGTTTGACCGGGAAGTGCTGTCCGGAACACTGCTTCTTGCAGCGGTGATCGCAGCATATTTTCACCTGGTCTATACGATTTCGGGAGAGAGTACCAGAGGCACAATCGTGCTGCTTGCGGTCAATGTTTTCCAGATCATGGCTTCCGGTGTTGTGATCCCTGCCGCATATCTGCCCGGAATTTTCGGGAAAATCGGAGCCTTTTTTCCATTGACCTTTTGGGACAGCTATTATCTGAAATTACTGTTTTTCGGAATCAAAGGGCAGGAGACAAGGCAACTGATCCTCATGTTTGTTGTGCTTTTTGCAGCCAGCGTGCTATGGGCAAAAGCGGCAGGACATTTTGGAAACGCAGAACGGAGGGAACATAAAAAAGGCGGATGCCTGACCATCGGATGGGGTGGAAGATCAGCATTTTTTCATTGGTATTTTTTACAGTTGAAAGCGTGGCTGAAACGTGGGACAAGTCTGTTGTTATTAGTATCTATGCTCTTTGTGGTCTGGTTTGCCGGACAGATCTCAATGCCGCAGTCTGACAATGTGACCGTTGGAATCGTGGAAACTGACGGAGCGCACGGAAAAGAAGTGCTGCAACATCTGACACAGCGTGAAAGCCTTTTTTCCTTTGTGATGTACGACAGCAAAGAGGCGTTGCAGGAGGATGTCATTGCAGGAAAACTGGAGTGTGGTTTTTATTTTTCCAACAATTTTGAAAAAAAATTTGAGCATGAAAAGTTAAAAAACAGTGTGTCGTATCTCTGCACACCGCTCACCACGAAGGGCGAGGTTGCGCGTGAGACCTTTTATGCGGCGCTGTTTGAGGTGTATGGAACACAGATGCTGAGTGCAAGGACAGAGCAGCTGTTTGGTGATGATGCAAACGCAGCGCATGATGTACTGCTTGCCTATAATGAAAAATATCTCAAAGGAAACGAAGTTTTTCAGGTCGATGTGGAGCAGACAGAGGCGGTGGAGACGACAGAGAAAGAAAAACAGGTATTTCCACTTCACGGACTTGTGGCATTGTTTCTATTTTTGAACTTATTTGTGGAATATGGACGACGCTTTGAAGCAGGCAGTGGAAAACCATATTTGGCACTTCCGGCGCCATTCGGCGAAGAATTTCAGATGCTGGGACTTCTCGCAGCGGGAACTGTGCCGGCGGTGGCTGGCTTGGTGTTACTGCTTTGTTCCAGGGGGAGCCGCGGACTCCTTCGGGAGATCAGTGCCATGCTATTGTTACTGGCAGCCTGTATCGTGTGGATATGGATCGTTGGAAAATGGATACAAAATCTGACCAGTTTTACATCCCACATGTTCCTGCTTGTGTTGATAAATCTGGTGTTCTGCCCGGTTCTTGTGGATATTGTAGCCTACATTCCGGCTCTGAAATTCGTGCGGTACTTCTGTCCGGTGGGAATCTATCTGGGATTTATTTCATTGTAAATTTATGGAAAGGCTAACTATTGCATAGCAAAATGTGTTAAGATAAGTATGATATGGTAGATATGATGTTAGATAATTGTGAAACTCATCATAACGTAAATTGAATTGTGAAAAATCAACAAAAGCTTGAGAAAATACTGGAGAGCGTGTCTTGAATGTTTTTGTTGATTTTGAACAATTTGAAATAAAGGTAAGAGGAGTTACACAATTATCGTTCATTTATTTTCACACAAGGAGATTAACGCTTTTATGAAATTTTTACGGGCGATGAAAAAATTAAAGATAAAACAGCAGATAATAGCGGCAGTTATGGCGTGTGTGCTTGGCATAGGAGGCATATACTCGGTGCATGCGTCCGTCATTAACGATGCAAAAAACAAGAAAAACGAAGCGCAGCAGGAGTTAGACAACTTAAACAGCCAGATTGATGAGATCCAGGCGGCACAGAGTGATCTTCAGGAGGAGATGGACGCTTATGATGACCAGCTCATGGCACTGCTCACAGATATGGATCTTCTGGAACACGATATAGATGCAAAGCAGGGGGAGATCGATCAGGCGAATGCGGATCTTGAAGTCGCACAGGAGAAAGAGCAGACGCAATATAATGCGATGAAAATGCGGATCCGGTATATGTATGAAAATGGTGACAGTAATTACTGGGAAGCGATGATGGGCGCGACCAGCATCACCGACCTTTTAAACCGTGTGGAATATGTATCCGAAGTGTATGATTACGACAGAAAGCAGCTTACTGCTTATCAGGAGACGGTACAGCAGGTGGCAGATCTGAAGGATCAGTTAAATGCACAGCTGGCAGAGATGGAAGAGTTAAAGATCAGTTATGAAGACCAGGCATCTTCCCTGCAGGCTTTGATCGCAGAAAAAAGCGCTGTGATGGATAATTTTGACGCCCAGCTTGCAAGCGCAAAAAGTCTTGCAAGCCAGTATGCAGATACGATCAAAAAGCAGAACCAGATCATTGCAGATGAACAGGCGCGCCAGGCAGCAGAAGAGGCAGCCGCAAGGCGGGCAGCGCAGCAACAACAGCAAAATGCAGGAAATCAGTCAAACACAACGGGCAATGACACAAATGCGTCAGCTTCAGGTTCAGGAACCGGTTTAACATCTTCAGGTTTAAACCCTGCACATACTACAAATGTCAGTGGAAGTGATGTGGTGGCATTTGCGAGCCAGTATGTCGGTTATCCATATGTGTACGGTGGTAACAGTCTGACGGAGGGGGCTGACTGTTCTTATTTTGTCATGGCATGTTTCGGACAGTATGGAATCTCGCTTCCGAGAAACTCTTATTCCATGCAGAGCTGCGGACAGGCAGTAAGCTATGACTGCGCACAGCCGGGAGATATCATCTGCTATCCGGGACATGTTGCAATCTATATGGGAAATGGAAGGATCGTGCATGCTTCCAGCCCGACAAACGGAATCTGTTACGGAAGTGCAACGTATCGTACGATCCTGACGATACGACGGGTACTATAGTGTTGGCGGGTGGCTCTACAAAAGAATTGTATCTTATTAGAAAAAGTGATATAATATCTTGCAGAGTTTGTCTATACTAACAGTTAGATAATTGCGAAACTTCTAATAAACGAACAGGGGATTCGCAGCTATCGGAAACTGACAATGAAAGAAGGAGAAATATTATGCAGTTTGAACAGTTACAAAAAGATATGATAGCAGCCATGAAGGCAAGAGATAAAGTTCGTAAAGATGCGATTTCCGCATTGGTATCCGCAGCGAAGAAAGTAGCCATTGATGAGGGATGCAGAGACAATATCAGCGAGGAGATCGTTGACCGTGTCATTTTAAAAGAAATCAAATCCGTCAAAGAGCAGATCGATACATGCCCTGCAGAGAGAACAGATTTGAAGGAAGAATATCAGGCAAGATACGATATTTATCAGGAATATGCACCAAAAATGATGTCCGCAGAGGAAGTGGAAGCATTTATCACTGAGAAATTTGCAGATATCGTTGCGGGCAGGAACAAGGGAATGATCATGAAAAATGTGATGCCTGAATTAAAAGGCAAGGCAGAAGGAAGCGTGATCAATCAGGTAGTTGCAAAACTTTGTCAGTAAGCACCATACAGAAGGGCGCGGCGATAATATGGAGAAGCGAATACGTTTTACGATCATACTTGTACTCATTTTGATCGTTGTTATAGCGTTTTCTTTCCAGTCGAAAGAGAAGAAGGAATATCTGGTTTACAATGAGGCGTTAGATAAGACCGCAGTTACCGTGGATGATGTATCATTGACTTTGAAAGATATCGCATTTTATGTAGCTTATGAAGAAAAAACAGTTCAGGAACAGGCAATACTCTATAATCCGGACAACCCAAGACAGTACTGGAATGTTTATACAGACGGGCAGTTTGTGAAGCTTACTGCAAAACAGGCGGCGTTGGATATGGCTGTTCATGATGAGATTTTTTATCAGATGGCTGTGGCAGAAGGTCTGACGCTGGATGCAGCGGAGCAGAAATATCTTGAAAATGATGAGAGTGATTTCTGGTCTGATTTAGAGGACTGGCAGAAAGAACAATTGGGGATTTCAGAGGAAGAACTGGATTCTGAGATGGAGAAAATAGCACTGGCTGATAAATATCAGAGTATTTATGCCCAGATGCACCAAAAAGAGTACGAGGCGTATAATTTTAATGGGGAAGCCTATGAGGCACTTTTGTCGAAACACAAATACAGTGTGAATGAAAAAGTATGGGACAGAGTGGATTTTGGCTCTGTCACGCTTGACAATTAGAAAAGTAGAAAAGAGAAAAATTATGTCAGTAAAAATTGGAAGAAATGATCCATGCTGGTGTGGAAGTGGCAGAAAGTACAAGGCATGCCATGAAGCATTTGATGAGAAGATCGCAAGATATGCGTCACAGGGACATATCGTGCCGCAGCGTAACATTATTAAAAATGCAGAGCAGATTGCAGGCATTAAAGAGAGCTGTAAAATTAACATTGCAGTGCTTGATTACATTGAGAAAAATATCCATGAGGGTATGAATACGGCAGAGATTGATAAAATTGTTTATGATATGACAACAAGCATGGGCGGAATCCCGGCGCCACTTAACTATGAAGGATATCCATTTTCTGTGTGTACCTCTGTGAATGATCAGGTATGCCACGGTTTTCCTTCCAAGGATGTGATCCTAAAGGCAGGGGATATTATCAATGTCGACTGCTCTACCATTTTAAACGGATATTTCTCTGATTCTTCGAGAATGTTCTGTATCGGTGAGGTCAGCCCTGAGAAGAAGAAACTTGTACAGGTGACCAAAGAATGTGTCGAACTTGGATTAAAAGAAGTAAAACCATGGGGCTTTTTAGGTGACATGGGGCAGGCAGTCCATGACCATGCGTTTTCCAATGGGTACACGGTTGTCCGTGAAATAGGCGGACATGGTGTAGGACTTGAGTTCCACGAGGAGCCATGGGTAGGATATAATTCCAGACGAGGACAGGAGATGCTGATGGTTCCGGGCATGATCTTTACGATCGAACCGATGGTGAATATGGGACAGCCGGATATTTATGTTGATTCCGATAATGACTGGGAAGTATACACAGACGATGGACTTCCATCCGCACAGTGGGAGATTATGGTGCTTGTGACGGAGGACGGACATGAGGTTCTGTGCTGGTAAGCTGAATAGTGTGGAGAAGAAAAAAGCAGCATAGCCGTGAGGCTATGCTGTATGTTTGAAAAGCTGTATGTGGAGCGGCTCGCCGAGGTATTTGATAAAATGCCGGTAGATTACGACCGCAGCGATCAGAAAGCTTCCAATCTGGATGGATGGAACTTTTACGGTAAACAGCACGCATAATGCAAACAGTCCAAAAGTAACGACAGACCGGAAAGAATGTGGGCTGACCACAACGATCAGGGAAAAGAAAATAAAGAAAAATGCAAGGTACACTGCCGGACGCATCTCCGGAAACAGACCGAGCAGGACTCCAAAGGAGGCGGTAATTGCTTTGCCGCCTTTTTCTTTTTGAAAAAATGGAAATGCGTGTCCGAACACCGGGGCGATGAGCACCGGGGTAAAAAGCAGCGAATGAACAACTAAAAAGTGCTGCCCGAGAAATACCGGCACAAAACCTTTTGCCAACTCTAAAATCAGGGAGAGCATTCCGCAGAAAAATCCGCCATACATAAAGGCATTGGCAACGCCCGGATTGTGGTCTGCCGGAAGTTCCCGGATATCAACGTGCTGGATGATTTTTGGCACCCAATAAGCAAACAATGTGCTTCCAAGGACGAATCCAAGAAGCGTAAAAAAGAGATATAACATAAAAAATCCTTTCTATTCATGAGAAACAAGCCGTTCTAACAGACTGACAATCTGCATGGCGGCTTCAGGCTTACGTTCTCTGCGCTGTGCCTTTGACATCTGTTCACGCAGGGAATCATTTTCAATCAGTGCTTTGCCAAGCTGTACCTGTTTTGCAAGATGCTTTGAGGAGACAGAGAGATGTCTTGCAGCAAAAAACTGCAGGTTTGCAGTTTCGCATCCAGGAATCGGAGCCGTGTGGACGATCGGAATATTTTTTACAAGAGATTCTGTTGAGGTAAGGCCGCCCGGCTTTGTGTAAATGACATCGCAGGCATCCATAAAAAGGGATACATGATTGGTATATCCGATAATATGAACCCGTTTGTTAAAATGAAATTCTTTCCGCAAAATGCGCTCAATCTTTGCATTATTTCCACAGATGATCACAATGTGTTCTCCGTTCCGGCAGCGGAGGGCTAATTCAGCCGCAAAAACAGCTAGTTTCCCAAACCCCATACTTCCGCTCATGACGAGAAACATCGGAACATCCATCGGGAGATGCAGTTTTTCCCTTGCTGTCTCTTTGGACAGATTTTTGCAGAAATCCTGCCGCACCGGGATTCCGTAGGGAAGCAGTTTTTCCTTTGGAACACCTCGGTTTACATACTCCGGGATCAGGTCTTCGTGTGGGATCACATAATAATCGAGATCTGTCTCCTCCCAGAAGGGGATACAGGTGTAGTCTGTTCCGACCGCAACTGCCGGTATATGCAAAAGTTTTTTCTTTTTCATGTAAGTCATTGTCTCCGCAGGATAAAGGTGCGGGGTGACAACGATGTCAAAATCATGTCCGTCAATATAGGAGGCTAATTTTTTCCCCAATAAGGCGTTGGCAAAATAGACGGGAGATTTCCGCCTAAAACTAGAAATCAGCATCCCTACTTTATAAATGAATCCAAAAAAGAACGGAATATGTTTTACTATGCCGACATAGGCTCCGGCAACGGCATGGGAGGTGCGTTTCCCGGATAAAAGAAACATATCCATCATCTCTACTGTATGCCCTTTTAACTCGGCGGCTTCCTTGACAGCCCTTCCGGCACTGTTGTGTCCTTCTCCTGTATCACAGGATAATATCAAAATTTTCATAAATCTATAGAATACCTTTCAAATTTCGGCTATAATCAGTGTAGCATATCGTATGTAAAATTACGAGAGAGAATTCTGGCGTAAGAATATCATTCAGGAGAGAGAGCATGAAACTATCAGGGAAAAAGGGAACAGAACAGTCAAAAAAGAAATCCGTCGGAAAAGCAAAGAAAGCATCTGAGGTAATAAAAGTTCCGGGAGACTGGCTTTATATGACACCACAGGAAATCGGTGTAAGACAGATATATGAAGTATTTGGGGAACAGGATGGCTATGAATTGGAAATCTGGGAAGATGCCGGAGTTCTTGAGATTGGAATGTCAGATGGAGCTTCTGTAGATATCGAGACAGCACAGATCCATCCAAAAGACGAGGTTACGGCTTCTTTTGCAGCAGAACATCAGGTGAAAACGGTTTTCCTTGTGACCTTTAAGCCGGAAACTTATGAGGAGGCAAAAAAGGTCATGCGCAGGATCATGGATAAAACCGGTGGATTCTTCTGCGGAGATACGGAAGACTTTACACCAATGTTTGCGTGACAGAATAGAGTGGTTGTAAAACAGATAAAGTATTTTTCTACAGGAAACAGGGAATCGCAGAGTAAATAAATGAGGGGCAGGATACGGACATGAACTTTGATTACATAAAAGAGGCAGAGCCTTCTACAGATGACTTGAGACAGCTATATGATTCATTGTATCAAAATTTGGAAAAAGCAGAGGAATTATATTGGACAAAACCACAGAGATGTGGCATGATGCTGCGCAGGGCAACGGAAAAGATCTGCCGTATTTATAATGGCTATTATGAGATCCATTTTCCGGAGAGTGCTACGCTGGAAGATTATCTCTGTTATACAGGAGATGATGATCATAATGCCATGGTCAGCCGTTTTTTAAGTGTTGTGCGCAAAGAGCAGAGAGATCGTCTGGAGTGGCTTCGCGTGTGGGGTGATGAATGTGTTTTTATGGAGGAAAATCCGGATCAGATTAGGCATAATGCGGATAAACTTTATCTGAATGTCAAAAAAATGATGGTGTACATGATGGAGGCAACAAAAGAAATGTGCCTGCGCATCGATCATATGGAGAATCTGCAGGGAAGAAGTTTTGCAGATGATATTTTGCCAGGTTATCAGTCAGAAGAAGAATTAGAGGCTTTGGAAGAACAGCGGCAGAAGGAACAGCGGAAGAGTTTCTGGTCATCCCTGTTTGGAAAGAAAGAAAAGTAGCATTGCATTTACAGAAAAAGCTACAATGGGAGAGAAGCATGTCAAAGATTAAATTGATCGCCAGCGATCTTGATGGAACATTACTGTTAAATTTCGCAAAAAACTGCAATCCGGAATTATTTCCGATTGTAGAAGAATTAACGAGAAAAGGAATTTATTTTGTACCGGCAAGCGGACGACAGTACGTGAATCTGCAGAAACTATTTGCTCCGGTAAAAGATGATATTATGTATCTGTGTGAAAATGGAGCGCTGGTCATGCACAGTGATCAGGTTCTGGTGAAGAAGCAGTTTGAAGATTCCCTTGCATTGGACATCTGTCACACTGTGATGGATCATCCAGATTGCGAGATTGTCATTTCCGGTGAGAGAACTTCTTATCTGATTCCAAAGTCAAAAGATTTTGTGACACATGTGCGTGATGTGGCAGGAAATCATGTGACAGTGATTGATGCGCCGGAACGCATTGAGGAACCAATCATCAAGGTATCTTATTTTACACAGCCGGAGAAGCAGGAAAAAGCAACTGCAGAGTTTCGTGAAAAATATCCGGATGACCGTTGCATTATTGTGACATCGGGAAACCGCTGGGTAGATTTTACACCGCTTGGAACGAGCAAAGGTGCCGCCTTAAAAGAGATCGGAGAGCGTCTTGGAATCGCACCGGATGAGATGGCAGCATTTGGTGACAATGAAAATGACAGAGCGATGTTAGAATTTGTCGGTCATCCGTATCTGATGGAAGTATGCAACCCGACCATGGAAAATATTGTGGCGGAACGCTGTAAAAAAGTAGAAGATACGCTGAAACAGTTTTTGTAGGGCTGCCATCACAGAGGAAGTTTAAATGAAAAAATTATTATCAGGTTCCTACTATATCGTGTTGCTTTTGGGAGTGCTATTTGTTGTCGGTAGTTTTCTGTTTGCAAAAAATGAAACACATTTCCGTAAGGGGGAGATCGCAGGACATCAGCAGATCACGCCACAGAGCATTACACAGGTAGATGAAATGACAAAAGAATACGTTTTCTCAGGAGAGCAGTTTACAGGGAAAAATATATGCCTTGCTTTTTATTCTATCCATCTTGGCATTGAAGTGTATGAAGATGGCGAGCTGATTTATGATCTGAAACCGGTGCCGGGGATTTTTGGTACAACACCCGGGTCTGTCTGGAATTTTCTGGAGATCGAGCCGGGTTGTGGGCAGGTCATTGTGAGGACACATGCTGCATACCGGAGAGTGGGCGGCGAGACCCTGTCTTTTTATATCGGCGAGGCAGTCGATGAGGTGCTGTATCTCATACGCAATTCTGCTATAGGTGCGTGTGTGTGTCTGTTGGAACTGGCAATCGGTATATTTCTGATCATGTATTTTATCATTGGCAATAAAGGGATACGCATTGAAAACTATGTTTTGTATTTTGGATTATTTGCAGTGCTGATGGGCGCATGGTCTTTGAATGAGACGGTGCTGATGGCGCTTCTGGTCAAAAATACAGTGGCAGGTTCTAATCTTGGGTATATTTTGATCATGCTTATGCCTGCACCTTTTGCGATGTTTGTGCAGGGTTTTTTAATGCCGGAAGATAAATGGGCTGCCGGATCAATCACATTTTTAAGTGTTTTGAATATGGCGGCATGCGTTCTGCTCCATATGACAGGAGTACTTGAATTTCGGAATGCTGTAACATTTACCCATATATTAATGGCTATGGATATCCTATATCTGGGATACGCATTGGTTCATTACGTGAAGAAGCACGGCATGGATAGGATTGCAAAGACGAATATTGTGGGAATTATCATTCTTTTTGCTGCATTTGCTGCAGATATTATATTTTTTTATGTTATTTCAACTGTTGTGGATATTCTGGGAAGAACAGGATTCCTTGTTTATATCTGTCTGCTGGCATGGCTTGCAGCATCAGATTCCATGGAAAAACTTCATGAAGGACAGAAAGCTGCCATCTATAAAGAACTGGCATTGAAGGATATTTTGACCGGACTTTACAGCAGGAATGCCTATGATGAATGGGAGAGAGACAATCAGCATCCGGACAAGACCGCCATTGTCATGTTAGATCTGAATAACCTGAAAAAGTGTAATGACCGGTATGGCCATGAGGCAGGCGATACCTACCTGAAAAAGGCATCGGAGATGATCAAAAATGCATTTTCACAGGAGAATACAGTATATCGTATTGGTGGAGATGAATTCTGTGTGATCATGCCGGATGCAAAGGAAAATAGCATAGAAGGAGCAATGGACAGACTGAAAGAGCTTCAGAAGCAATACAAAGGAACAGATCGTTCAGTGGAAGTGGAGATCGCCTGCGGCTATGCGTTCTATGATGACAATGTGGATCAGAGTTTTGTGGATACAAGAAAGAGGGCAGATATGCATATGTATGAAAATAAGCGTATGCTAAAGGGAAAGGAACCGCGTTAATTTAAAAATTGAATAATAAAAAGGATTCCCCTGCATACAATGTAAAAACAAGTATTGCAGGGGAATTTTTTTGAAAGGTTATATTGAGGAAAGAGCAATTGAGATAGCAAGATATATTATCGACAACAACACGACGGTAAGACAGGCAGCAAAGCATTTTGGGATATCGAAATCAACGGTACATAAGGATGTTACAGAACGTCTGGAAAAAATCAATGCATCTCTGGCAGCAGAGACAAGAAAAGTATTGGATGTCAATAAATCCGAGCGCCATATCCGCGGCGGGCTGGCAACGAAAGAAAAGTATTTACATATGCACGGAGATGTGCATCCGAGTATTTTTTGAAAAAATGTATTCATATGGCAGAAATAAATAAACACTTGCATTTCTGCTATGCACGTGTATAATGAAATTATTGCTGAAAACAATCAATCATCACGCTGGTGATGTTAATAATTGAAAAAGATATATCATACGACTGTAAGGATTGATACAGCCGGCAGGATGATATCTGGAAAACGGGGTGCTCGCACAGACGGGCTGAGAGTAAGCGGATGCTTTAACCCAGAACCTGATTTGGATAATGCCAAC
>OGXD01000540.1_pt1 | contig 33743 bp, 26 predicted proteins | sample 1576211 | NCBI WGS metagenome assembly OGXD01 (sample SAMEA3541470, study PRJEB24748) | human gut metagenome | biome: human gut; feature: human-associated habitat; material: faeces | place: China | collected 2012
TAATGGAGTTGCTTCACCGGTTAAATAAAGAAGACGGACGTACCATTGTGATGGTGACCCATAACGAGGAGCAGGCCAAACAGACTTCACGCACCATTCGGTTCTTTGACGGACGGCAAGTACAATAATAATCATAATACAGTCATTCATCTCGAAATTAGGAAACGATGAAAATAAGAGTAATGTTAGTGGCTTTAGCTCTCACAATGGGGGCAACTTTCAATATGATACAGGCTCAATGCAGTGATGATTGCCAATGTGGTAAAACTACCGGAAGTAAGGGAGTCATTGTTGATAACCGTAAAGTTCCCGGTTTTTCTTCTATCCGTCTGGATGCAGTCGGAGATATCATTTTTACGCAGTCCGATCGTTGTTCTGTTCGGATAGAGGGCCCGCAGAGATATGTATCCGAAACTACAACGAAAGTGGAAAAAGAGACTTTGGTGATTGGATATAAAGAGAATAATAGCAATTCCAAAAATGTTAAACTGTATATTGCCGCTCCTGATCTGAAGAGTGTAAAATTGCAGGGAGTAGGCAGCTTCAATTGCCGGACCGCACTTCGGTTGGATCAATTGAAGATAACTCTTTCGGGAGTAGGCGGTGCTGAAATTAGTGATTTGGTTTGTGAAACCCTCAAAGTACGGTTGGATGGTGTAGGCAGTGTCAATATCCGGGTGGATTGTGATGAACTGACAGCTCGTGCCGACGGTGTAGGAAGCATGACCCTGAAAGGTAAAGCCCGTAAAGCTGATATTTCTAAAGGTGGAGTCGGAGGGGTTAATACACGCGGATTGAAAGTAGGAGAATAAAGAGAACACAATGATTAAACAATATTTCAAGCAGGCCCTGTCGCAACTTAAGCAACAACCATTGTTGACTACGATAAGTGTGCTGGGCACTGCACTGACCATTTGCCTGATTATGGTAGTGGTGATGCAACAACAGATAAAGACGGTTCCTTTTGCCCCCGAAAGTAACCGGAACCGCTTGTTGCACGTCAAATGGATGAGTGTAGGCAACAAAACCTGGAGTGACGACGGATCAAGTAACGGTCCGATGGGAATAAAAACGGCGAAGGGATGTTTCGAAGGATTAAAAACTCCTGAAGAAATTAGTATATATAGCATCCCCGAGACGATGCAGGTCTCTTTGTCTCGGGGAGTGCGTACAGGAGTGGATGCACTTGAGACAGACGGGGCTTTCTGGCGTATATTCGACTTCTCGTTTATCGATGGCAAGCCTTACTCGGATGCTGAAGCTAAATCGGGTTTGCCCGTGGCTGTTATAACAGAAAGTGTGGCCCGGCTTCTTTTCGGTACTGCTACAAATGTGGCCGGGAAAGAGATTTTTGTGAACGATGCCCCTTACCGGGTGAGTGGAGTTGTGAAAGATGTCTCTTCAATGGCTTCGACGGCCTATGCACAGATATGGGTCCCATATCTGTCAACTAACATCACAGGAGGGGATAATGTATGGAATGATGGTATCATGGGAGTGATGCAGGTTGTGATTCTGGCTCATAACTCTTCTGATTTTGATGCGATTCGGGCAGAGTGTGAACGACGTCGTTTGGCATACAATGCCGGATTGGGAGATTATTTTGTGTTTTACCGGGGACAGCCGGATGACCAGTTGACCATGTCACAGCGTATATGGGCAAATGTGCAACCGGATATGGCGGGTTATTTTCGCCAACAAGTGATCATTTTCCTTATTTTGTTGTTGGTTCCTGCCATTAACCTGAGTTCGATGACTCACAGCCGCCTGCGACAGCGTGTGGCGGAGATTGGCGTGCGCCGTTCGTTCGGCGCTACCCGCGGAGGGGTGATGGGACAGATTGTTGCCGAGAATTTGGTATTGACTTTGATGGCGGGTGTTGTAGGATTATTGTTCTGTTTGCTGATCTCCTATGTGTGGGGCGGTACGCTCTTTGCCGATTCACAGCTGATGCATCTCAATACGGCTCCGGTCATTGAGTGGAAGATGCTTTTCAAACTCTCTACATTTATTTATGCTCTGCTCTTTTGCCTGCTGCTAAACTTGCTCAGTAGCGGGTGGCCGGCTTGGCGGGCATCCCGAATGTCGATCATAAACGCTCTTGGCGGAAAACTCAATTAAACACTACATGAACGATGAATAAGAAATTATTAAAACAAATAGTGAATGAACGGCGTTCGAATGCGTGGTTGTTCGTAGAGTTACTGTTAGTAAGTATTATACTTTGGTATGTGGTCGACTATATGTTTGTCCATTTGTATAATTATTCAGAGCCTCGCGGCTTTGATACAGAGAATACTTACAGGGTTGAATTTGATTATCTTACGGAAAAAAGCCCCGATTATATATCCGGTCGCACGGAAGAGGAAAATAATGCCGATATACGTGAGTTGTTAGATCGTTTGCGTCGTCGTCCCGGAGTAGAGGCAGTCAGTATGTCACAAAATTCTTTTCCTTACAATGGCAGCAACAGTGGTATGACGGTACGTTTGGATACGATGGAAAGAAAATATAATATCCGGCGGTGGGTAACCCCTGACTTTTTCCGTGTATTCCGTTATCGGGGAGCTAACGGAGAAACACCGGAACAATTGGGAACTTTGCTGAAAGAGGGTGCTTTTATGGCATCGCGTAATCTTTTTGAATCCCGTTATCATATAGACTTGAAAGATTATATTGGCAAAGATTTTTATTTGGATCAGGATACGGTTCGCGGTACAAAGTTATCAGCCGCACTTGAAGTGATTCGTTACGATGATTTTTCACCTGCTTGCTACAGTTGGTCGGTAGTCATTTTAATGCGGGAGGATCAATTAGCATATGGCAATGAAATCTGTCTGCGTACCAGTGATGGTGAACCTGCCGGATTCGCCGAACGGTTAATGAAAGACGCACCATCCCAATACAGAGTGGGGAATGTCTTTTTATCGAAAGTAAATTCATTCCAGAATATTCGTCGTACTTTCCAGTTAGACGATATGAATACTTTACGAAACTATTTGGTGGGGATGGGCTTTTTGCTGCTTAATATCTTCCTGGGATTGTTGGGCACTTTCTGGTTCCGGACGCAGCAGCGTAAAGGAGAGATGGCTTTAATGATGGCGGTAGGCGGCAGCAAGAAGAGTGTCTTTTTCCGTTTGCTCAGTGAAGGCTGGTTCATGCTGCTTCTGGTCACTCCGTTGGCACTGGGCATTGACTGTTATATTGCCAAAAGCGAACTGACACCTTCGTGGCAATTCTCCACGTTCACTGTCGGGCGTTTTGTGTTGTGCGAATGTGTTACTCTGCTGTTGATGGCATTGATGATATTGGCCGGCATTTGGTTCCCGGCCCGTCAGTCCATGAAAATCCAGCCGGCAGAAGCACTGCGTGAGGAATAAAAGCTTATTGCAATAAATCGTAATCTATCTGCGTTGTTTTCAAGATTATAACGTATATTTGCGTCCATAATCCTGATACAACGCAGTTTTTTTACTATGAACAGACGATCGTATACTATATTTCTTATATCTATCTTTTTATTTCTCACAGAAATATCCACTGCTGCGGAACGTATTTATAATGTTCTTTTCATTCAGTCGTATGCTTCCGAAACACCTTGGCATGGCGATTTGGCCAAGGGATTGAAAGAAGGATTCAGCGAATCCGGACTGAAAGTGAATGTGACAACAGAATTTCTGGATGCCAATTTCTGGACTTATCAGTCAGAGAAACTTATTATGCGGCGTTTCTGCGAACGAGCCCGCGAACGGGGAACAGATTTGATTGTTACTGTCAGTGACGAGGCTTTCCATACTTTGTTGACTTGCGGGGATTCATTGCCTTTACAGTTGCCTGTTGTCTTTTTTAATATAAAATATCCGGAAGGCAGTCTGATCGATTCGTTACCCAATGTGTGTGGATATACGGCAAATCCGGATTTCGGGGAGCTGTTGAGGCAGGCGAACCGCCTTTTCCCGAGTCGGACGGAAGTAGTCTGTATCTCTGACAACAGCCTTCTGAGTTCTAAAGGAAGAGACGACTTTATGAACGAATGGAATGGCTTTGTGAAAGAGCATCCGGAATATACGGTAACTTTCTATAATTCGCAAACGGATACAACCAACAAAATCATAGCTTCCACATGTTATCCGCGCAATACGCACAAAACACTGATTATTGCCCCTAAATGGTCGCCTTTTATGTCATTCATCGGACGTAATTCAAAAGCTCCTTTCTTTTCGTGTGAAAATCTTGCATTGACTAATGGCGCCTTCGGGGCTTATGATGCCGATTCATATACTTCTGCACGTGAGGTGGGGCGGACAGCTTCCGATGTGTTACGTGGGAAGACTCCTTCGGAAGTGGGCATTATTGAATCTCCCTTGAATTTTATGTATGATTTCAAGCAGCTGGTATTTTTCAAGGTAAATCCCAAGCAGGTGCAGGCTATTGGAGGAACCATTATCAACGAACCATACGGAGAGAAATATCGTTTGCTCTATATCTTACTGTATAGCTCGATATTAGCTTTACTGGTGTTTTTGATAGTGTGGCTGTATCGCATCAACCGCCGCGAATCCCGTCGGCGCATCCATGCCCAGACCCGTTTACTGATACAAAACCGGTTGGTTGCCCAACGTGATGAATTCGATAATGTATTCCATTCAATCCGTGACGGTGTGATCACGTACGATACCGATCTCCGTATTCATTTTACGAATCGTTCTTTACTGAAAATGCTGCATTTGCCTAAGGATGAAGCCGCGCGTCCTTATGAAGGATTACCGGCAGGCAGTATCTTCAAGATTTACAATAATGGTAAAGAGATTCTCCGTTCCATGCTCGAGCGGGTGGTAACTGAAGAGGGCAGTGTGGTCATTCCCGAAAATTCGTTTATGCAGGAAGTCCACAGTGGCAGTTATTTTCCTGTTTCCGGTGAGATCGTTCCTATCCGGGCACATGGTAAAATCACCGGAATGGCCCTTTCGGCCCGTAATATATCGGATGAAGAGATGCAAAAACGTTTCTTTAGTATGGCGGTGGACGAAAGCTCCATCTATCCCTGGCAGTATAATATCCGTACCGGTTTATTTACTTTTCCTGCGGGCTTTCTGGTACGCTTCGGGTTTGCAGAGAACAAGACCACCATTTCACGGAATGAGATGGACCGGATGGTTCATCCGGACGATCAGGAGTTGGCGTTCGAACTCTTTAACCGTGCATTGGCAGGTCTGAGCCAAAGTACCCGTATGAGTTTCCGCCAGCTTAGCGGTGACGGCAGATACGAATGGTGGGAATATCGTACTTCGGTGCTTGCAGGACTTACGACAGACACACCTTACAGCATTCTGGGCGTATGTCAGAGTATACAGCGCTATAAGACTACCGAAGAGCAATTAACCGCAGCCCGCGATAAAGCACTTCAGGCAGATAAGCTTAAATCGGCATTCCTTGCTAATATGAGTCACGAAATACGTACACCGCTGAATGCCATCGTGGGCTTCTCCGATTTGTTGAGTGATACCAGTGGATTTACCGAAGAGGAGGTAAAGTTGTTTATTGAGACAATCAATAAAAACTGTGGCCTGTTACTGGCACTTATTAATGATATTCTCGATTTGTCCCGTATAGAGTCCGGTACGATGGGTTTCCAGTTTGCCGGGCACAATCTTCCGTTATTGATGAAGAATGTATACGATTCACAACAGTTGAACATGCCTTCCGGAGTCCGGTTGGTATTGAAGTTGCCGGAGAATAGTAAAAAATATCTGGTGACGGATAATGTCCGCTTGCAACAAGTGGTGAATAACCTGATAAACAATGCTGCCAAGTTTACAACACAAGGGTCGATCACATTCGGTTATACGGAGGAAGAGCCGGGATATACTTCTATTTTTGTAGAAGATACCGGAAAAGGTATTTCGGAAGATGGGCTGAGGCATATCTTCGAACGTTTCTATAAAGTCGACAGTTTTACCCAAGGAGCCGGGTTGGGACTGAGTATTTGTCAAACCATCATCGGACGTTTGAATGGAGTCATCACGGTTACTTCGAAGGAAGGAAAGGGAACCCGTTTCACAGTTCGTTTACCGGATACTTGTGAATAAGTACACCGGGGGCGTCCGTCTGCGGACAAACTGTTCATTTTCGGACAGAAGAAGGGGGATTGATTTTAGACGGTGAACGATAAACGGTGAAGGATGAACAAAAGGAGTGGTGGATGACGAACAGGAGAAGAATGACCAGGAGGGAAGTGGAGTGAGGATTATCATACACTGAACTCTTTCAAATGAATGTTTATGTTATATAGCGAGCTGGAGTGATCGCTGCAACACTCAATATTTGGCACAGGGTTTGCTTTTCTGCCGGTAAATAAACAAATTCTATATGAAACGATCTTTTCTACTCTCTGCTTTTGCCTTCTGTTCGTTGGCATTGAGTGCACAGGAAACACGGGAGATTACCTTGAATGAAGCCATTGCATTGGCGCGTACACAGTCTGTAGATGCAGCCGTTGCTCTCAATGAGTTGAAGACAGCTTATTGGGAATACCGTACGTTCCGTGCCGATTTGTTGCCGGAAGTAAATTTCAGCGGGACTTTGCCAAGCTATGGAAAACAATATAACAGTTATCAGAATGAAGACGGCTCTTACTCCTTTGTCCGCAGTAATAAGTTAGGGCTGAACGGTACGCTTTCCATTGATCAGAATATCTGGTTTACGGGTGGTAAGATAGCCCTGTCTTCTTCACTCGACTTTGTGAAACAGCTGGGGAGTGGTGGAAACCGGCAGTTTATGTCCGTGCCTATCGCTTTACAATTGACTCAACCTATCTTTGGAGTGAATGACCTGAAATGGAATCGCCGCATTGAGCCGGTTCGTTATGAAGAGGCAAAAGCAGCCTTTATCACTGCTACAGAGACTGTAACCATGAACGCAATCACTTACTTCTTTAATCTTCTGCTGGCTAAAGAAACTCTGGGAACCGCCCGCCAGAATCAGATAAATGCAGATCGCTTGTACGAGGTGGCCGGAGCGAAACGAAAGATGGGGCAAATTTCCGAAAATGAGCTTTTGCAATTGAAACTGGCTGCATTGAAAGCTCGGGCTGCCGTTACCGATGCACAGAGCAATCTGAATGCAAATATGTTCCGGCTGCGCTCTTTCCTGGCAATAGGAGATGATCAGGTATTGGAGCCGGTAATACCGGAATCAGCACCCGATCTTAAAATGGAATACAACAAAGTGCTGAATAAAGCATTGGAGCGCAATTCTTTCGCTCATAACATACGTCGCCGGCAGTTGGAAGCTGATTACGAAGTGGCTACCGCACGTGGCAATCTTCGTAGTATCGATCTTTTCGCAAACGTGGGATATACCGGACTGAATAAGGATTTCTCTGCTTCTTATCAAAAATTACTCGATAACCAAGTGGTAGAGGTCGGTGTGAAGATTCCGATTCTTGATTGGGGAAAGCGTCGTGGAAAAGTGCGTGTAGCCAAGAGTAACCGGGAAGTTACCTTATCCAAAATACGTAAAGAACAAATTGACTTTGATCAGGACATCTTCCTGCTTGTAGAGAATTTTAATAATCAGGCACAGCAACTTTCTATTGCCAATGAAGCGGATAAGATTGCACAGCAGCGTTATAAAACCAGTATCGAGACTTTCTTGATAGGTAAAATCAATACACTCGACCTGAATGATGCCCAGAATTCGAAAGATGATGCCCGGCAGAAACATATCAATGAACTCTACTGGTACTGGTATTATTTTTATCAGCTCCGCAGTCTGACGCTGTGGGACTTCCAGAATAATACACCACTGGAAGCCGATTTTGATGATGTTGTGAAGAATTAGTTTGGTTTTAACCCCAAAAAGAGTAGTTTTGCAAATCAAAAAAATAACACTTATGCTTTTAATTATAGATGATGATAGTGGAGTTCGTTCCTCGTTGAGTTTCATGCTGAAACGTGCCGGTTACCAAGTGGTAACTGTACCCGGTCCGCGTGAGGCGATGGAAGTAGTCCGTTCGGAAGCTCCTTCTCTGATTTTGATGGATATGAATTTTACACTTTCCACTTCCGGAGAAGAGGGATTGACCCTTCTTAAGCAGGTCAAGATATTTCGTCCCGATGTTCCTGTAATTCTGATGACTGCATGGGGTAGTATCCAACTTGCCGTACAGGGAATGCAAGCCGGTGCATTCGATTTTATCACCAAGCCCTGGAATAATGCCGCATTGCTGCAACGCATAGAGACTGCTTTGGAGCTTACTGCAACTCCGAAGGATACGCTTCAGGAGCAAAGCGGTTCATTGAACCGGAGCCATATTATTGGCAAGAGCCGTGGATTGACAGAGGTGTTGAATACGGTGGCTCGTATTGCACGAACCAATGCTTCGGTATTGATCACCGGTGAGAGCGGAACCGGTAAAGAACTGATAGCCGAGGCTATCCACATCAATAGTCAGCGTGCCCGTCAGCCTTTTGTGAAAGTCAATCTTGGAGGAATATCCCAGAGTCTGTTTGAAAGTGAGATGTTCGGTCATAAAAAAGGAGCCTTCACAGATGCCACTTCCGATCGTATGGGGCGTTTTGAGATGGCGAATAAAGGAACTATTTTTCTGGATGAAATCGGCGATCTCGATCCCTCATGCCAGGTGAAACTGTTGCGGGTATTGCAGGACCAGACTTTTGAAGTACTGGGTGACAGCCGTCCGCGTAAGACGGATATACGGGTTGTTTCGGCTACCAATGCCGACTTGGCCAAGATGGTAAGCGAACACACTTTCCGTGAAGATCTGTTCTATCGCATTAACCTGATAACCATAAAACTTCCTGCGTTGAGAGAGCGCAGAGAGGATATACCGTTACTCGCCAGACACTTTGCCGATCGTCAGGCTGAGATCAACAACCTACCCCGTACGGAGTTTTCGTCGGATGCATTGAACTTCCTGAGTCGTTTGCCTTTTCCGGGCAATATCCGTGAGTTGAAAAATCTGGTGGAGCGTACGATTCTGGTCAGTGGCAAGGAAGTGTTGGATGCAACCGATTTCGAGAGTCAGTACCAGCGACATGATGAAAGTACGTCAACTGCCTCTTCGTTTGCGGGAATGACACTCGATGAAATCGAAAGACAGACAATTCTTCAGGCATTGGAGCGTTATAAAGGGAACCTGAGCCAGGTGGCTACAGCGTTAGGTATCAGCCGTGCGGCATTGTACCGTCGTTTGGAGAAATATGATATCAGTGATAAGTGACTCGTCGCTTATCATTACTTTTTAATCGTTAATCATCAATCACATGCCGGTAAAAGGATTTTTCTTCATACTTATCTTTCTGTTGTTTTCCATCATGGGCTTTCTGTTCTATGTATCCGAAACCATTGTGGCGAAATATCTCTATATCGCAGAAGGGTTGATGCTGTTCCTCGTTTTATATCTGATTTTGTTTTACCGGAAGATAGTGAAACCAATGAATACGATTGGCAGTGGTATGGAACTTTTGAGAGAACAGGATTTCAGCAGCCGCCTGAGCCACGTCGGTCAACAGGAAGCCGATCGGGTAGTGAATGTGTTCAACCGTATGATGGATCAACTAAAAAACGAGCGTCTCCGGTTGCGTGAACAGAATCATTTTCTTGATCTGATGATTAACGCTTCACCTATGGGTGTTGTCATTATGACACTGGATGAAGAGGTATCCCAACTAAACCCGATGGCGATGAAGATGATGGGAGTCCGTCCGGAAGAAGCCGAAGGCAGGAAACTGTCCGAGATCGATTCGCCGCTTGCCATAGAACTGGCTGCCATTCCGAAGGGAGAAACCAGCACCGTGCGACTGAATGATTCAAATATCTATAAATGTACTCATTCTTCGTTTGTGGACCGCGGCTTCCAGCATCCTTTTTATCTGATGGAAGGATTGACAGACGAAGTGATGAAAGCGGAGAAAAAGGCATACGAGAAAGTGATCCGTATGATCGCGCACGAAGTGAATAATACGACGGCAGGGATTACTTCTACACTGGATACAGTCGAACAGGCATTGTCTGAGTCGGATGGTATGGAAGATATTTGTGATGTGATGCGTGTCTGTACGGAACGTTGTTTTTCTATGAGCCGTTTCATTACCCGTTTTGCCGACGTGGTGAAGATTCCCGATCCCCGTCTTACTCCGATCAACCTGAATGACCTTGCATTCAGTTGCAAACGCTTTATGGAGGGGATGTGCAATGACCGGAATATCCGGTTACAACTGATATGTGATGAATCATTGGAGGATGTGAAACTGGACGCCTCCCTGTTTGAGCAGGTATTGGTGAATATTATTAAAAATGCGGCTGAAAGTATCGGGAAAGACGGTCAGATTACCATCCGCACCTCATCACCTGCTGCTATCGAAGTGGTGGACAATGGGCCCGGCATAACAAAAGAGACTGAAGCAAAGCTCTTCAGTCCCTTCTTTTCTACCAAACCCAACGGACAAGGTATCGGCCTGGTCTTTATCCGTGAAGTTTTAAGCCGTCATGGCTGTACGTTTTCATTGCGTACATACGCTGACGGACTGACAAGATTCAGGATTTTATTTCCGTGATTCCTGCCATCTCTGGGCATATTCATCCAGTATCCGTTTGATTCCCTGGCCTATTTTGACATAATCCTTTTCATTCAGGTTGGCAAGTGATACACGTACGCTCCATTCCGGTCCGGCAAAACCGCCACCGTTCAGCAATACCAATGAGGTTTCGTTGGCGAGGCGGAAAACAACATCCAATGGGCTGTACGTTTTCTTGAGGTAGTCTACAAACTCTTCTCCGTAGAATATCTTAGCCCACACCAGCATATCTATCTCACTATAATATCCTACACGCAGCGGATCGTCCACCAGTGAGAATCCGGTATTATCCCACAGAGCTTTCAGGCGTCTCCGGATGATCTCCTGCATCTTGTTTTTATACCGGTTCTCTTTATCCAGTATGGCAAAGGAAGCGAAGAGGCTCATCTGCGTCTGTTGCGGCAGAGACAATCCGGCTGTATGATTGAGCGCCACTTGGCGGCTGTCGGCTACCATGCGGTCGATGAATTTTAATCTTTCGGGGGCAAGGGTCAGACTGGAGTAACGCTTATTGAGGATTGCCTTTTGTTCTTCCGGTAAGTGGGCTATCATCCGGTCAAAAATATTCTCTTCGTGCAGAGCGATTACGGCATCGCGCCATCCGGTAGCCCCGAAATATTTGGAGAAGGAATAGACGCACAAAGTATTTTGCGGCAGTTCGGCCATCAGCGAGCGGAAATGCGGACTGAATGTACCGTATACATCGTCTGTGATAATCATCAGGTTCGGATTGTCTTTCTTCACGATATCTACAATCCGTGCGGCAGTTTCAGGACTCAGTGTATAACTGGGTGGGTTACTGGGATTGGTAATGAAGAGTGCTTTGATCTGCGGGTTTTTCAGGCGGTCTATATCTTCGTCTTTGTATTGCCAGGTGTGCAGCCCGTCTGCTGTCATCTGGTCCGCAGATATTTCCGTAACGTTAAATTCATAGCGTCTCAATTGAGGGATTTCAATATAGGGGGTGAAGACAGGTACCATCAAGGCGATTCCATCTCCTTTATTGAGCAGGAAGTTTTCTTGCAGAGAGTCGAAAACGTAGCACATGGCTGCCGTACCGCCTTCGGTTGCGAACAAATCGTATTTGCCCTTTGGCGGACGACTGTCGCACATTTCCTGTGCCAGATAGTCTTGTACAATCATCTCGGTAAACTGGAGGATGCGGTCCGGTACCGGATATTGGTCACCTATTACCCCTTCTGCCCATTCGTGGACAAGAGTGTCCGGGTCGGCGGCATGTTCCAGTAACATGTATTGATAGGTTCCTTTTAATAGTTCCGCACCCGGCTGGCTATGATTGGTTTTGAGAAAAGTCTCAAAGCGGGCGGCAATCCCGTCTTTTTGCGGGATACCAGCAATTCCTTCCGGCAAGTACATCACGTGCCGACATTCTTCCAGTCCGAATTTACCTAAAAGGAAGAAAGCTTCACGTGGAGTGGTGGCAATCCAGTTCGGGTTTCCACGTCCGGCATTCAGCATGGTATGAGCTATCTTTTTGATGCTCTCATCAGCCATTTCAATCAGTCTGTTTTTCAGTTCGAAAGGACTGATACTCTCCATCTTTTTAGCAAAACTTTTAGTTACTGCTCCGTTGTTTTCATTATTTTTCATTATTATGTCAGGGTTATGTTTAGTTAATATCAAAATCTATTTTACATGAGTAACACAATTACGACTCCCCAGATAATCAGGAGAGTATTTCCCACAGCATACGTCACTGTATATCCCAAAGCGGGAGTCTCGCTTTCAACAGCTTCCTGGATGGCACCTAATGCGGCGGTAGTAGTACGTGCACCTGCTGTGCATCCCAATATCAGTGCCGGGTGGAATTTGAAGAGATACTTTCCCATAAGTATGCCTACTATCAGAGGAATGGAAGTAGCCAGTGCACCTACAATGAACAGGCTTAGCCCCACTTCTTTGAATCCCTGTACGAAGCTGGGACCTGCAGCGATACCCACGACAGCAATAAACATGTTCAGACCTACGTTGTCCAGTATCCAGAGAGCAGGTTCGGGAATACGTCCGAAAGTCGGATGTTTGCTGCGTAACCAGCCAAAGAACAATCCTCCGATCAATGCGCCCCCACTGGTGCTGAGACTGATGGGGACACCACCCATGTGGATACTCAGGGCACCTATCAGTCCTCCGATCAGAATACCCAGACCAACGAAAATCATATCTGTCTGGTTGGTTGGACGGTCGGCGTACCCCATTTTCTTGGCAGCTTCATCCACTTCGTGTTTGGTCCCTACCAATTCGACAATATCACCTGCATCCACAATGGTTTGCGGCAGTACCGGTATATCGATTCCCGCCCTTTTGATACGGCGTATGCTGACACCGTGCATGAATTTCTGTGAACGTATTGAACTTATTTTTTCTCCGGCAAAGGTTTTCCGGGTTACCATGACGGGCAATACTTCAGCCGGAAAGTCCAATAACTGAGGATCCAGTACCTCGGGACCGATCCAATCTTCCTCGCCGATAACATATTCACGGCGACCGCTCAATACCACCTCATCCCCTTTCCTGAGAATCAGGGTCGGGGTGATTTCTTTTACGATAACTCCGGCTTGTCTGACACGTTCGACAAACAAGTGCTTGTCATTCTCCTGGAAATAGCTTTCAAGATCTGATACCCGTTTTCCGTCATCAAACCACTCATTATCTATTTTATAAGCCCGGAAAGTCACCGGACGTGCAGCGGGCATAAAGCCGGGTTGATCCGCTTCGCTATTCCCCATTTTAGCCTCCAATTCTTTACAGGCAGCTTTTACTTTATCGAGTCCGCCCAATAACTTGGGACCGAGAGAGCCCAATACCCATGCTGAACCCGCCGTACCGAAGATGTAAGTTACGGCATATGATACCGGGATAATATTATTATAAGCCTCTTTTGTTTCAGGAGATATGTTTAGTTCATTGATCGTATCTCCTGCCACGCCTATGACAGCCGATATCGTCTGTGAACCGGCCAGTAATCCGGCTGCTTCCCCTACATTGTAACCCATAATTTTAGCCAATATCCAGGGAATAATCAGACAGAATACACACATGATGGCAGCAAATCCCATTTGGGGGAGTCCGTCCTTTTTCAGTCCCCGGAAAAACTGCGGACCGACTTTATAGCCGATAGCGAATAAAAAGAGTAAAAAGAAAACAGATTTAATGGGGCCGTCGACCGTAATGTTCAATTGCCCCACAAGGACACCTACCAGCAATACGCTTGTAACGACACCCAGGCTGAACTTTCCGATTTTTATTTTGCCAATCCAAAACCCTACGAAAAGGGTCAAAAAGATGGCAAGCTCGGGGTGAACCCTAAGTTGATGAATAATCCAATCCATAGTTAATTTGTTTAGGTTTAAATTCTCATTAAAAACAGCTTGTGCAAGAAAGTGTTTTGTTAAACGGGCTATTCTTATATCATTGTATAAATTATTAACGTTATCTTTGATGCGTTAAATTGTATATTGTTTTGAAGAGTAAATTTCGTAATTTGTTTTTGGCCTTTGGCATCCTGGCCGTCATCATCATGCTGTTCACTTTCGATGTGTCTTATGATGAACTGCTGGACAACCTGCGGCGTGCCGGATTTTATCTGCCGCTGGTTCTGGTCCTTTGGCTTTTCATCTATCTGATTAATACCCTTTCGTGGTATATCATCCTTCGTAGCAGTGGTCCGGTGAATTCATTGTCGTTCGCCCGGCTCTATAAATTCACGGTTTCCGGTTTTGCGTTGAATTATGTCACTCCCGTAGGACTGATGGGAGGGGAGCCTTACCGGATTATGGAGCTTACTCCCTATGTCGGAGTGGAGCGTGCCACATCTTCGGTCATCCTGTATGTGATGATGCATATCTTTTCACATTTCTGTTTCTGGCTCAGCTCGGTATTGATTTATGTCTTTTTTTATCCGGTCGGTTGGGGGATGGGCATTGTCTTGGGGTTGACCACATTCTTCTGCCTCTTACTTGTCACTCTTTTTATCAAAGGCTACCGGAACGGTATGGCTGTGGCATGCGTACGTCTGGGTAGTCATATCCCTTTCTTGAAGAATCGTGCAGTCCGCTTCGCGGAACTTCACAAAGAAAAACTGGAAACCATAGACAGTCAGATAGCATTGCTTCATCAACAGCGAAAAAGTACTTTTTATTCGGCATTGGGTTTAGAGTATACCGCTCGCATAGTGGGGTGTCTCGAAGTCTGGCTGATTCTGAATGTATTGACTACGGATGTCAGTTTTGTCGGTTGCATCCTGATCGTCGCTTTCTCTTCCCTACTGGCCAATCTGCTTTTCTTTCTTCCTATGCAATTAGGGGGTAGGGAAGGAGGCTTTGCCCTGGCGGTAGCCGGCTTGTCTTTGTCCGGAGCATATGGGGTATTTGCCGCTCTGATTACGCGGGTGCGGGAGATGGTCTGGATTGTTATCGGGCTGATGCTGATGAAGATAGGAAATCAGAAATAGAGTAATGATGAAAAGCTGAATTTCTCTATATATCCTTACTTTTGATGATTTGCAATTTCTGTAATTACAAAAGTCATATTAAATCAAAAAAGAAAAAAAGAATTTACTTTTTCTATATCTGAGAAATTTCTATCTTTGATAATTTTTTATCTTTAATCTTATTATAGATCAAAGTTTGGATTTTTATGGTAACTCAAAGTGAACAAGTTTTAGAAAATGCGTTGATTAAAACCTTGCAGGGAATGAATTATGAATTTGTTTCCATCAAGGAGGAGGATAACTTATATGCTAACTTTAAATTACAACTCGAAAAGCATAATAGAAAAGAATTAGCTTTACATGGACGTGACTCTTTTACGGAAAAGGAATTTGAAAAGATTTGTATATATCTGGAAGGGGGGACACGCTTTGAAAAAGCCAAGAAGTTACGAGATTTATATCCATTGGAAACAGAGGAAGGGCAACGTATTTGGATTGAATTTCTAAATAAGAATAAATGGTGTCAAAATGAATTTCAAGTATCCAATCAAATAACAGTTGAGGGGCGAAAGAAGTGTCGTTATGATGTTACCATATTGATAAATGGTTTGCCATTAATTCAGATTGAATTGAAAAAACGAGGGGCAGAACTGAGAGTTGCTTATGATCAAATACAGCGTTATCACAAAACGTCTTATCATGGTTTGTTTGATTATATCCAACTTTTTGTCATATCCAATGGGGTGAATACGCGTTACTTTGCGAATAATCCTAATAGCGGTTATAAATTTACATTTAATTGGACGGATGCGGAGAATGTGCCATTCAATGATTTAAGTAAATTTGCCTATTTCTTTTTTGACCAATGTAATCTTGGCAAAATGATAAGTAAATACATTGTATTGCACGAGGGAGACAAATGCCTGATGGTGCTTCGTCCTTATCAGTTCTATGCAGTGGAGCGCATTTTAGAACGAGTTCAGAATTCTAATAAGAATGGATATATCTGGCATACCACCGGGGCCGGAAAAACATTAACTTCTTTTAAGACGGCCCAATTGGTTTCTGAAATAGATGGAATTGATAAGGTGATGTTTGTGGTTGATCGACATGATTTGGATACACAAACTCAATCTGAATATGAAGCATTTGAACCAGGAGCTGTTGACGGAACAGATAACACTTACGAACTGATAAAGCGATTAAGCGGTGATTCTAAAATCATAATTACAACTATTCAAAAATTGAACTGTGCTATTACTAAAGATTATTATAACAAGTATCTTCAAGAAATTCGGCACAAAAAGGTTATTATGATTTTCGACGAATGTCATCGCAGCCATTTTGGCGATTGTCATAAAAATATAGTAAAATTTTTCACTAATCTTCAAATATTCGGATTTACCGGAACACCGATTTTTGTAGATAATGCCAAACAGGAGCACACTACAACTGAGGTCTTTGGCGAGTGCCTTCATCGTTATCTTATTAAAGATGCGATAGCAGATGAAAATGTGTTGGGGTTTTTAGTCGAGTATTATAAAGGAAGGGATGAATCGGGTATCGATTATGCTAATGAAGCACGTATGAAGGAAATAGCCAAATTCATACTTACCAACTTTAATAAATCAACATATGATGGCGAGTTCAATGCTCTATTTGCTATTCAGTCAGTTCCCATGCTTATACAATATTATAAGATATTTAAAGAGTTGAACCCCAAAATCAAGATAGGTGCTGTGTTTACTTATGCAGCCAATGCCAGTCAAGATGATGAGCAAACTGGAATGAATCAAGGCTATGCAAATGATAAGGTAGTAGCTGATGATTTGCAAGAGATTATGAATGACTATAATCAAATGTTTGGTACTTCATTTACTACGGACAATTTTAGTGCTTACTATGATGATATAAATCTGCGTATGAAGAAGAAAAAAAAGGATATGGAGCCTTTGGATCTGCTTCTTGTAGTAGGGATGTTTTTGACAGGTTTTGATGCTAAAAAGCTGAATACGCTTTATGTGGATAAGAACTTGGAGTATCATGGTTTACTTCAGGCATTTAGTAGGACTAATAGGGTTGTTAATGAAAAAAAACGTTTTGGTAAGATTATCTGTTTCCGTGATTTAAAGGATAATGTAGATGCAGCAATCAAACTATTTAGTAATAATAATCCTACTGAAACCATCCTTCGGGAGCCATTTGAAAAGATAAAGAAAGAATTCAATGATTTGGCTATTAAATTCAAAGAAAAGTATCCGGATGTTCAATCTATAGATAACTTAAAGAGTGAATATGCAAAACGTGATTTTGTATTAGCCTTCCGAGAGATAATCAAGAAACGTGCGGAAATACAAATTTATGAAGATTTTGAGTCAGATGATGAAGACTTTATTTTATCAGAACAGGAGTTTATGGATTTCCGTAGTAAGTACTTGGATATTACAATTGGTTGTATTGAACCGACAGTTGTACCGCAAATTGTTAGCGGTGAAGAAGTCCCCTATGGCGATGAACGGACTTTGGAGGATATCGATTTCTGCTTGGAGCTTCTTCATAGTGATGTGATTAATGTAGCATATATTTTATCACTTATAGTTGATCTTGACCCTGCAAGTAATGATTATCAGGAAAAGCGTCAGCAGATTCTGGATACTATGATAAAAGATGCTGCCTTGCGTAATAAGACTAAATTGATTGACGGATTCATGCGACAAAATATTGATAATGATAAAGTGAGTTTCTCTAAAGCGAAAGCTGATGGTTCTGTGGACTTGGAGAGTCGTTTGACTGAGTATGTCAATCAAGAGCGGAGTAAGGCTGTTCATGAATTGTCCGAAGAAGAAGATATTGAGGAGGCTGCACTTGTTAAATTTCTGAATGAATATTATTTTTTGCAGAAAGAAAAAACGGATGTTCTCCAAGAAGCTATCAAAAAGAAAAAGGTTGGCTTAAAGGAACGTCGCTCCTTACTAAAGAGGCTAACTGAAAAATTACGTATAATAATAAATTTATTTGATTGGAAATAAAAAACAAAAATATGAGTGAAGAATTACAACAGAGGTTACGTAGCCAGTTATGGACAGTTGCTAATGCGTTAAGAGGAAATATGTCAGCCAGTGATTTTATGTATTTCTCTTTAGGTTTCATATTCTATAAATATTTGTCAGAGAAAATAGAACTTTATGCCAATGAAATATTGGAAGAAGATCAAGTTACCTTTAAAGAGGTGTGGATGGGAGATGATGAAGAGATGAAGCAGGATGTAAAAGAAGAGTGTATTCAAAATTTAGGTTACTTCATTGAGCCGGAATATCTTTTTTCAACCATCATTGATGCTATTAATAGAAAGGAAAATATACTTCCTTCCCTTGAACGCTCTTTAAAGAAAATTGAAGATAGTACTATTGGACAAGAAAGTGAAGATGATTTTGGCGGCTTGTTTTCAGATATAGATTTGATTTCTCCTAAATTAGGCAGAACGACGGATGATAAGAACAGATTAATCAGTGATGTGTTGCTTGCATTAAATGGCATTGATTTTGGATTAAAAGAAGCAAGGGATATAGATATATTAGGCGATGCTTATGAGTATATGATTGGACAATTTGCAGCGGGTGCCGGAAAAAAAGCTGGGGAGTTTTATACTCCGCAAGAAGTTAGTCGGATATTGGCAGAAATCGTTATTACAGGAAAAGTTCGTTTGAGGGATGTGTATGATCCTACATGTGGTAGCGGTTCTTTGCTGTTACGTACTGCTCAAAGTGGTAAGGCAGATTCTATTTTTGGACAAGAGAAGAATCCGACAACATTCAACCTCTGCCGAATGAATATGTTGTTACATGATGTTAAATACAATGATTTCGACATTCAAAATGGTGATACATTGGAGGCTGATGCTTTTGGTGACAGGCAGTTTGATGCCGTAGTGGCTAACCCACCTTTTTCTGCAACTTGGACTGCTGCCGATAAATTCAATAATGATGATCGTTTTAGTAAGGCCGGAGTGCTGGCCCCGAAATCAAAGGCCGATTATGCTTTTATTCTTCACATGATTTATCATTTAAATGATGGGGGTACAATGGCTTGCGTTGCTCCCCATGGCGTTTTGTTTCGTGGAGCAGCTGAGGGAAAAATTCGCCAATTTTTGATTGAAAAGAAAAATTATATTGATGCTGTAATAGGGTTACCAGCTAATGTTTTTTATGGTACAAGTATTCCTACTTGTATTTTGGTTATGAAGAAGTGCCGAAAAGAAGACGATAATATTCTTTTTATTGATGCCAGTAAAGAATTTGAGAAGGTCAAGACACAAAATAAATTGCGCTCTGAGCATATCAATAAAATAATTGATACGTATCGTGAACGAAAAGAAATTGAAAAATATAGTCATTGTGCTACCTTGCAGGAAATAAAGGATAATGATTTTAATTTGAATATTCCTCGTTATGTAGATACTTTTGAAGACGAAGAACCGATTGATATTCATGCGGTGATGGCAGTAATTAAAGAATTGGAGGCACAACGTGTTGATTTGGATAAACAAATTGATGTTTATCTAAAAGAACTTGGATTGATTTAATTTTTTTTTGTTTTACTAAATCCTTAATCATTTTAATTAGAAAAAAGTAATAGTTATGGCTGATAATAAGAATAATAATGAACGTAATGTTCCCCCTTTGAGATTTCCGGAGTTTACGGAGGAGTGGCGCAGCCATTTTCTCACAGACTTTATGAGTTTCAAAAATGGAATGAACCCTGATGCTAAAAGATTTGGACGTGGAACAAAATTCATTTCGGTGATGGATATTCTTAATAACCAATTCATTTGTTATGATAATATCCGTGCTTCAGTAGAAGTTATGGATGGCGATATTGATACCTATGGTGTGAACTATGGAGACATCCTGTTTCAACGTAGCTCTGAAACTTTGGAAGATGTTGGTCAGGCAAATGTTTATTTGGATAGCAAGCCTGCAATATTTGGAGGCTTTGTTATTCGTGGAAAGAGTAAAGGCAACTATAATCCATTATTCTTCCGTTATCTTCTTGCTTCACCTACAGCACGGAAAAGAATAATCGTGAAAGGAGCTGGAGCACAGCATTTCAATATTGGCCAAGATGGATTAAGTAAAGTATCTCTTGACATTCCTTGTATGCAGGAGCAAAAGAAAATCGGAGAACTCTTGCAATGCATAGATGCTCGTATTGCTACCCAAAACAAAATCATTGACAGGCTACAATCCTTAATTAAAGGGCTTACAAACCAACTTCTGATTCCAAATAGCAATTGGCAACCAACTACTATCGGACAAGTACTAACGATCAATTCAGGTAAGGACTATAAGCACCTTAAAGAAGGAAATATTCCAGTTTATGGTACAGGTGGCTATATGCTTTCTGTAAATGACTATTTATATGACGGTGAAAGCGTGTGTATTGGGCGCAAGGGTACAATTAATAAGCCAATCTTTTTAACTGGAAAATTTTGGACTGTAGATACGCTTTTTTATACCTCCAATTTCAATTCATTATTACCAAGATTCGGTTATTATTTATTTAAGACCATTGATTGGCTCAAGTATAATGAAGCTTCAGGTGTCCCAAGTTTATCCAAGGTATCAATAGAAAAAATTCATATTTCATTACCATCATTAGCAATACAAAACAGCATATGCCGCTTATTAGATTCAATATATGATAAATTGGCTTTAGAGGAATCTGTATTAAATAATCACCAAACTCAAAAGGCGTTTATACTCCAACAAATGTTTATATGAACATCTGCTGAAGTAAATACCTTTTCTGTTTTTCGTATTGTTCTAGTAACCTTTTGTTCGTTATAAGTTGTTCTTCGTAAGCTTTAAATAAAACTACAATGGACTTTTGCATGACTATATCGGGAATATAGATATAGCACGATGACAGATTACTTGAAGTTATAGAGAACACTTTTGTTCCTTGAGCCAATCGCTTGATTTGGTCATGGAAATAATGAGAATTGAATGCAACCCTCTTGAAACCAAGAAGGGTTTTGCACTTTATATCTCTTCCATGAATAGTATGTAAGCCACATATTACACTTGCTTTGTGTGTCCTAATAAATTCTACGGCTTTACCAATCTCATTCGTATCTTCTGAGGCATCAGCAAAAGCCACATCACCAGCCTGACATAATGTGTATTGTTTGGGAACGTTGGTTGGCAGAATCCTTGGTAAAGAATCAGTATCAATTTCACTTGTTTGGAAACTATGTATTAAGCCATAGTGGAGATTTCTAATTTCACCTTCTTCATAGCTTAGCTGCCCCCATGACAGTGAATTAGTCGAGTAGAATTGCATAAATGAGCGCAGATAAGTCTTTTGCCACAGAGGATTCTCTAAAAGAGTATCAGTAAGCCCTTTAATTAAGGATTATGAATGTGCCTAACCTTTCAGCTCATCCTTAAATATGAACAATACTTGGCAAGCAGGTTCTCTAATGGAAGGTCGCCTTTTTCAAACCGCTCTGCATCAAGTGGCAAAATTCTTTCGCACACTTGTAACTTACCCTTGTAGAGAGCTTTGATGTATTGATTTCCGTTTTGCTGCCCAATGCTGATTTCAGAAAAAAAGGCAGTGATGTCCTCCGGATCATATATAATGGAATAGCTCGGTCGTTTGGCACCGGGAATATCTTCTCGAAGAATCTCTTTTTCTACAAGATATTGAATATCTCGTATGGCTGTGTCTTTGGAACATTTAGCCAATGATGCCCAAGTTTTGGAAGTTATCTTTGCTTCATAGCCATCAAGGAACAGGTTCAGCATATCGGTTTGCCTTTGGCTAAGTGGTACAGAAGAAGCCTTTTGCCAAAAGAAACTCTTGTTCAAAACGGTACTGACGATATTTTCCGCTTCGTCAAGTGCAACAGACAACGTATTGGCGTACCAGCATATCCATTCTGTGATGTCACCATCGCCGTGTTGAGCCTTTTCCAAAATATCGTAATAGTGGTTTTTATCCTTATTTATTTGAGAGGAAATATTATAAAATCTGAACTCGCTCTTATCAGCACGAGCCAACAGCATATCAGAAAGTATGCGTGCCAAGCGTCCGTTGCCATCTTCAAATGGATGAATGCTGACAAACCAGAAATGCGCAATGGCTGACCGTATAACCGAATTTGTATTTTCCTGACTGTTAAACCAATCAAGAAAATGTGCCATTTCTTCGTCCACGCGTTCCGGTGAGGGGGCAATATAATGGATTTTCTCGCGACCGAACATCCCGGAAACTATATGTTCCTCGTTCGTACGATACTGTCCAACCTCAATCTGCGAACCCTCACTGAAACCTGTCGGGAAGAATGCTGCTTGCCATGCACAAATCTTCTCTTTTGTCAATAACTTATTGTAATGATTTACTGCATCAAGCATGACTGCCACAACAGAATCTACGTAGTGCGACGGCGCTATATGTTTGATATTTTCCATACCCAATTTTCGAGCAATGGATGAACGTACTTCGTTCATATTCAATCGTATTCCTTCTATTTCTGACGAATAAACTACATCATACGTCAGATTCTCCGCCATCGCTTTTAATTTGCTGTCAAAGCCAAGCGAGGCAAGCCTGCCATATAACAAACCCTGTTTACGGTTCACTTCTTCAAGAAGTGCCGTCAGTTCAGTCGCATTCCAACGGAATGCAGTCCAATTGTCTCTTTCGTGTATATACATACTTAGAACATGTTTAATGCGTCATTAAATGAAGAATAACGTCGCAATATTTGCGACAAAATTAGTCGATTATTGTCGTATCACCAAGTAAAACCATATAATGTTGCAAAAAATACGATGATTTGAGGTGCAAAACGTCTGATTACCTTAACTCGTATCTGTATTTTCAGAATCAAATTAGGGATTACGCATCTGCAATGTCCGCAATTGTTGATTACACTTTTACCAATGATACAAAATCTTGGCGAAAGCAGATTCTTCTGTCTGATATATCAACCAAAATAATACGAAAGAACACGGACAATCGAATATCTAACGTATTGAGCAATTCAGCCAATCAGGGAGTTGTCCCTCAAAGTGAAGTCTTTGATCGTGAAATCGCTAACGAAGACAACACTTCGAACTACTTTGTAATATCGCAAAATGATTTCGTTTATAATCCTCGTAAGTCAGTCACTGCTCCTTATGGACCAATAAACAAGTACAATGGAGAACTCGATGGAGTAATATCTCCTTTGTATTTATGCTTTAGAACTCATGATATTGATGTTGACTATCTTGTGTGGTATTTCAAAAGTCGCTCTTGGTATGAATATGTCTATAAAAATGGTGACTCTGGAGTTAGACATGATAGAGTAAGCATCAAAGATGAAGTATTCTTTTCTATGCCATTGAACATTCATAGTACACTAGAACAGAAAGAAATAGCGCAGCGACTGAATGGTATAGAGCGATTTGTAAGACAAGAAGAGCAATATCTATCGCTGATCCAGAGCCAAAAAGATTATTTACTTCAGCAGATGTTTATATAAACATCTGCTGAAGTAAATAATTCCGTTGCTTAAGCAAATTTTCATGCAATTTTCGCTCTAAGTTATATTTGAATGTTAATTTATTGAGCACATCAGCAATGACTTTTTGCTCTGGCATACTTGGTATGCGATGAGTAGTATTGAAAAAATCTACTACAGAGAGGTTTAGCAACCCATGATTTCTCGCCCCTTCACCTGCAATATCTGCAATTCCTTTGTGCCATTTCTTTGACTCAAAATAATGAGAAAGATAGTCAGGTACAATAACGTCCGTATTAGCTCTAAAGCAGATGTAAAGGGGCGAAAGAACTCCTTGAGAATAGAGTTCTAATCGTTTCACTGCTCCCCATGGATAATCGGTTGAATAACTCTTATTATAAGCGAAATCATCTTTTTCTATAAGATAATAGCTCTCTAAATTATCGCTTGCAACTGATTTATTGAAGAAATCTTCTTGACTAACAAGTCCATACTGAGCGGCAATGGTGAGTACTAATTGGCATTGAGTGTTGATATTCTTTGTGCGGATGCGTTGACATACATCAGACAATCGCACTTGTGTCCAATTCCCCGTAAATCCATGTAAACGCATTTGTGGCACAAGTTCATTAGGAAGGCAAAAGAGCTTATCAACAATTGCGGACTTTAATTTTTTCAAATCCTCAATGATTTTGTTTTGGGTAGCAATGCGCTTGTCTATGGTTATTAACAGTTTTGCAATTTGGGTTTGTTCTTCTTTTGAAGGGATTCCGATATATGCTTCATCAAAATTGCGAACACTGATAGAAAAAACCTTTGTACCTTGAGCAATTCTTCTAATCTGCTTGTGGAATGAATCAGAAGCAAAAGCATAACCTTTATAACCAATAACAGTCCGATTAGAATTATCACGTCCATGTATTGTGTGTAAGCCAGAAACGATTTGTTGGTTATCACAATTAACAACTTCTATGGCTTTAGCTACATCGTTTGTATCTTCAGACGCATCAGCAAATGCTACATCTCCTTCTTTGAATAGGGTAAATGATTTGAGCATAGATTCCTCTTTGATGTAAGGAAGAGAATCACAAGCAACATCTACCATGGTAGGTACTCCTTTATGAATTAAACCGTAATGCAAATTCTTGATTTTACCGTTACTATAATCTAATTGTTCCCATGACAGAGAGTTGGTTGAGTAGAAATCTAAAAGCTCTGAAACTTTTATCGTTTCCCACTCCCCACAGAACTCCGGGAATCTCAGATTTGGAACATTATAGTATTTATATCCTTAATTCTAATAGCTTTACGCTGTTTATATAACTTAAATTTTAAAGATATGATTCAAAAGAAAACGATTAAGGAAATTTCTAAACTCTGGAAAGAGGATAAAAAACAGTATGTGAAGCTATCAACCTTTTCTGCTTATGCACTAATTTTAGAGAACCATATTTATCCAGAATTTGGTGAGATGTATGAGTTGAATGAAGATGTGGTTCAGAATTTTGCACTTCAAAAATTAAGTAGAGGATTGAGTCAAAAAACGACTAAGGATATTTTGATTGTTTTAAAAATGATTATGAAATTTGGAGTAAAACAAGGGTTCTTGGAGCATAAAGAATGGGATATAAAGTTTCCCACAGAAAGTGATAATCAGCAATTGAATGTACTCAGCATAGCTGATCAAAAACTGATCATGAATTATATACAAGGACATTTTACTTTTAAAAATCTTGGAATTTATATTTGTCTTAGTACGGGGCTGAGGATTGGAGAAATATGTGCGTTAACATGGGATGATATTGATACAGATATGGGTATTATAACTATTCGAAAAACCATTGAACGTATTTATATTATTGATGGTGAAAGGAAACATACTAAACTTATCATTAATACCCCTAAAACCAAAAACTCAATGCGTGAGATTCCTATGACAAAAGAATTAACAAAGATACTAAAACCTTTAAAAAAGGTAGTAAACGGAAGCTTTTATGTGTTGACAAATGAAGAAAGCCCAACAGAGCCAAGAACATATCGTAATTATTATCAGAAGTTAATGAGGTCATTAGGTGTTCCTCCATTGAAGTTTCATGGATTGAGACATAGTTTTGCTACACGATGTATTGAAAGTAATTGTGATTATAAAACTGTAAGTGTGTTATTAGGACATTCTAATATTAGTACGACACTTGATTTATATGTTCATCCGAATATGGAGCAAAAAAAGAAGTGTATTGATAAAATGTTCAAAGGTTTGAAGTGAAATTAGTATTTAAGGGTGAGAGGTTGTTTTAAAAATGAAATTAAACTTTATTTTGAGACAATCTTTTATCTTAAAAAAGAATAGAGCATTATCATAATCCGGAAATAGAGTTTGCTGACATATAGAACTCGAACAGCAATAATTCGAAATAGTGATTTTTCCAATTTATTTAATAACATCCTAATAGAAGTCGTTTTTACCATTTCCTCTGCCGAATCGAATGTTAATTCATAGTTTCGGCAGAGCCTTCTATAATTGTCAAATCATGAAAAGGTTCTTTCTACAACCCATCTTTTCCCTATTGGCTTAAAACCTTTTACCTTATCACCATTAACAACCACTTCAGGGAAAAAGCACTTTGCATGATACCCAGGTTTCTTTCTGCCTTTTATCCTGTTCTTTTATGTACATTTTTTCGTAAGTTATTCAATAACAAATCGAATCCACCTAAAGAAGACCATTTACGATAATAGTAGTAAACCAACTCCTAAGAGGCGAAATTACAAGGCAGCATACTCCACTGGCAACCGGTTTTCACTAAATAGAAAATAGCATTCCATATTCCATGCAAAGCATATTTTCGTTTCCTTTCTTGCAGTTCAAGATTTTCTTGATGACTTACTACTGTGTTTTTTCTAAATCCGTTGAGTACATAATTATTTTAAACTGCTAACTAAAAATAATTATTTTCGACGAAAAGGGAAACACTCTTTTTATTTCAAAATGGAAAATTCAGACAGGCTCTAAGTGTAAAAAATAGCTAGTCCTTTTGTAAAACTACCCTTAAAAAATTATTTTATGTCTATAATTTTTCTTTTACTATCCATTTTCATTATTGTTGTGGGATAAAAAAGGAATATGGAGTCTAACAATGTGTCTTGAATATCAATGATAGATCTTGAAACTGTTTCTATTGATATTGATCCATCGTTATTTATAAACACAAATGTATTTATTCCATCAGAGATTGCATTTTCCTTTATTTTATTTAAATCATGCTTTCTCAACTTTATCCTATTTAATGCAGAATTGTACTGTTGATACGGTGGAATAATATAGCATTTTTGCCATTTATCATTTCTCAGAGAATCGAATCTAAATTCGGTTTCTGGTTTTATTCCTGATAGCTTTCTTTCGAAAGTTACCTTTGATACCACCTCTTTTTGGCAACTAAGCAAAGAAAATAAGATTGCTAAAAACAGATATGGCTTATGGATGTAATTTTGTTTGTAATTTTCCATCATTTTTATATTTTATTATTTCCTTAAATAAACGTTCTTCTGACCATTTATTTTGTTTTGCTAGATCTCCCAGTTGATAACCAATGGAGTTATTAAATAGATCCATATTCTTCTCTGCAATATCTTGTCCCGGATTTTGTTCATGTGCATCACCGAACTCTTTTGCCAGATTTGCATTTTCTGAAAGCGTGTTGAGAGCACTCCAATAAACATGTCTTACCGCATCGCCCTCTCCATTGTGCTGTCCTGGAAATTTTTTAGCTGCTTCACTAGCTTTTCTTGCGTTATCATGAAATTTTTTAATTACTTGTGGATGTCGCATAAGGAAGCGCTTTTCTGCTTCAGTCAGCCGACTATAATCGCCACCAGATGAAGAACTATCTGAGGAACTTTCATTGCCATGTTCTTTAAGCCATTTGCTGTGTAGGAACTCAAGAAAAGCTTCATCATATGGATCTGAACAGATATGACTCATTTGTCGACATAAATCTCCAAGAATTGTAACTTCGGGAATCCACCCGGCATCTATAATACCGGCTCTGGTAATAGGAGCATTTATAATATCCCAAAAATTTTCCGGTAGCCCAATGATGGTAAATCTTATAATATTTGCTGATTTGATCTTTGAAATAAACAAATAATAGGAATTGCGTTCAGGATTGTCCTGTGCTAGCAGAGGAACACATAAATGGAGTGTGTCTTGTTTCTGAAGAACCATAGAAACATTTTCCCATTTAGGGCTTAAAATCAAGTTCTTATAAAGTTCTGTATTATTAAAGTTTTCATCAAAATTGATTTTGGAATAATTAATGATGTCAGTTATTTGGCTCTTTAATAGTCCTGAGGAATCAGATTGTTCATTAGGAGTAATAATAGGGATATTATTATCCCAAGCATTGTCTTCATTGCCACAGGACATAAAAACTAAAAAAAATAGACTGAGAAAGAGTGATACAAAATACTTCATAATGTTTAGGTTAGGTTATAAATTATCTAATGTATTTGCCGCAAATATATTATAATGCAACTTAATTTAAGTTCTTAATCTTACAGAAAATGTTGGGCAAGATAAAAAATACCTAATTGTAGGTATTTGTTGGAGGTGTGGAAAATGTTTTTGCAACAAGGGTATGTCCCTAAGTGAGAATAATATCGTAACAATTAACATTGTTAACTCCCCTTCTCAGCCTTTTTATTCTTGTGTGCAAATAACAAGTCTTTTGCATTTAAAACACTTGTTATTTGCATCCAAAGAATAAACTTTAACTTTGTGTTAAAACAAAGCTTTTACTGACAGATGTTTGGAACTTTTGATGGTTTGTATTTCAGCTTATTAAGTTTGATCTTTACTTCTTAGGCTCACTGAAGATCTCTGTAGACTAAAACCGATATACTTGCTTTTTTGTCAACTATACACGGGGGATTTGCACTATCCGTTTATTTCCTTTTTGCCTTATTTAGTGCCGCTATCAGATACCTTCCTTTTGCCCCTATGTCACTCCAGCAAGTGTTGGCAATCAGTCGCCACACCGTCGCTCTCTTTCTTCCATAGTCCGACAGCCTGAGAATGGCGTTTACTTCGCCCACTTCGTTACCTGGTAAACTTTGACTTTTACCGGGTATTTACCTTCTTTGTTAAATGATTAGAGACTACATAGGAGATGACCTCGTTTTAAGAGTGTTGAACTAAATTTTAAACGGTGTTTGGATATTTATAAACAATTAGACGGAAATGTATTTGGATATTCATCCTTTTATATCGCATTTTTATCCAGCTCCAATGTTTTATTCATCTGTGCGTATCAATCGGGATAAATGATTTCATAAAAAATAAGGTCACATTCTCTACAATTGATAACGATGGAACATATATACTTGAAATATGAATAGGCAATCAAGACACTACTTATTTTCAAAATATTCTATTAAAACTTAAGCCAATTTGAAAATAAAATGTTACTTTGCAGAAAAAAGAGAAGTATGCGCACAAAATATCAATATGAGAACTTAAATGAAATAGATTTTGAGAATCTTATTATTGCTATATGCCAGAATATATTGGGTATAGGATGCAAAACATTCTCCCAAGGAAAAGACGAAGGGAAAGACAGTTGGTTTGAAGGAAAAGCTGAAAATTTTCCTTCATGTGCATCACAATGGGAAGGGGTGTTTGTGATACAAGCAAAACATACAACTTCATCGGAAGCTAGCTGTTCAGATAACAACTTTTATAAAAATCAAACTAGCATAGTTTCTAAAGAAATAAATCGTTTATTAGAAGTTCAAAAGCAACATCCTTTTGATAACTATTTACTCTTTACTAATAGAAAATTAACAGGTGGTGAACATCCTGAAATTACCAATAGATTGATTTCGGAGCTAAATATAAAGAATGCAGATGTTGTAGGAAAAGAACAACTTGATTCATATTTAGCATCATATCCCAAAATTGTCCAACAATTTGGTCTACACAAATTTAATGCTCCCGAACGATTTTACGAAAAAGATATTCAGGAAGTCATTTTACTTTTTAGTGATGTAAATGATTATTTAAATTTCACTCCATGCAATAGTAGTAACTCTCTTTTGAATATTGATAAAAAGGAAAAGAATCTATTGAATGATTTAAGTGATGAGTATTTTGATTTTATTAAAAAGCAATCGTTACCATATTTTGTTGAGATTGAAAAGTTTCTCAAAGACCCCAAAAACAAGCGGTATACTTTAAAATATCAAAATACAATCGCTGACTTACAAGCATATATAATACAACATAGAGGGGAATTCCCTTCTTTCATGGAGGTAATAGAACATATCGTTAACACTATTGTTGATTTAGACAAAGAAGAAATAAAAGATAGAAGAAACTTGTTTCGAATATTTGTTCATTTTATGTATTTTAATTGCGATATAGGTAAAATTAAATGATAGCTCCTAATAAATATTTAGATTTAAACCTCTCTATTCTCAATTTAGGAGGTATAATCTTGAAGATTCTTCAATCCTCAGGAATAATGAGATATGATGATCTTCTTGATAGATTAGTTTTTGTTCAAGGAGAAAATACCAAAGAAGTATTTTCATCAACTCTTAGTTTCCTATATTTATTAGGGAAAATACAATATAATAAGAATTTAGATACCATAGAATTACTACGATGAAATTGAGTCAATTATATTCTAATACAAGTACTTTTAAAGATATTGTATTCAACAACGGTATCAATCTAGTAATAGGTAAAGTTACTAAAAAATATGACCTTACCAAAGATTCACACAATCTTGGAAAATCAACATTGATTGGAGTGCTAGATTTTATGCTTCTGAAACAGATTGACAACAAGCATGTCTTTAAAAAATTTGAAACTAAATTTAATGGGATTGTTTTATTTTTGGAGATTTTTTTAAATTCAGGCGACTATTTAACTATTCGCCGTAGCATTAATGAACCTAACAAAATATCATTCAAAAGAAACAACCAAAAAACTCGTTTAAGTGAAGATTCTGACTGGGATATCCTTGACATGGGGCTATCACCAAGCATAAAGGCTTTAAATGCCTATCTTGCTTTTGACATACTCACTAATTGGAATTATAGAAAATCTATAACATACTTTTTGCGAGGTCAAAATGATTACAATGACGTATTCCAATTAGGAAAATTCCAAAATGGGAAACATGTTGATTGGAAACCTTTTATGTTTGATCTACTTGGATTTAATGGAAAGCTGTTAACTCAAAAATATAATTTTGACAGTCAAATTGAAAATCAAACCAAATTTATTAATAGTATTAAAAATGAATTTTCTGTAGATGAGGGAGAAATAGACAAGATAAAAGGACGAATAGCATTAAAGCATTCAGAATTAGAAGAGACTAGGAAACAAATAGATAGTTTTAATTTTTATAAACAAGAACGTAGTTTAAATAAGAATCTCGTTGATAATATTGAGAATTCTATCGCAGAGTTTAACTCTTTGGAATATAGTCTTTCTTATGAATTAGATAAGGCTCAAAAATCCATAGCTAATTCAGTTTCATTCGACATGGAACAGTTGAAAGACATATATTCTGATGTAGAAGTCTATTTTCCTCAATCTTTGAGTAAAAGCTACGAAGAATTGGTACAATTCAATAATGATATTACCAAAGAAAGAAATAAGTATTTAAAAGAACGTATTAAGGCTATTACAGAAGAATTACAAGAAGTACGTCAAAAGTTACAAGAGTTAAATGCCCAAAGAAATGAAACTTTAAATGTTTTACAATCTAAGGATTCATTTAAGAAGTTCAAGACTTATCAAATTAATCTTGCAAGACTTGAAGGTGAAATCTCGAAATTAGAAGAACAACTTAAAAGTATTGATAAAATTGCAAACTTAAAGGATATTGTATCGGAAATCGATAGTAAACTTGAAGTTACGATAAAGGAGATAAATGATAATATAAAGTATCAAGATAACCCTATTAATGCAGAAATTAAGAAAATCTTCAATGAGGTTTTCCGCACAGTGTTTAATGTCGAAGCATTATTATATGTCACACAAAACACTAATGGTAATGTAGAATTCAAAACTGATGTAGCTGAGTCATCAAGAATTACAGCTGAAAGTAATGGATATACCTATCGAAAAATGCTTTGTGTAGCTTTTGATGTGGCTGTTTTAATCGCATATCGTAAACATTCATTTTATCGTTTTGTTTATCATGACGGAGTTTTAGAAGGATTGGACAATCGTAAGAAGAAGAAATTCATAGAACTCGTACAAGAATATTGCAAACTATATGATATTCAATATATATGTACTTCAATAGAAGACGATTTGCCCATTGAAATTCTAGAAACGTTCACCACAGAAGAGAAGTGTTTAACCCTTGATGATTCTGGTGATGATGGCAAATTGTTTGGTTTCAGTTTTTGATATTTAATAACATTCTATGTCTCTTAAGGAAATAGAAAATTCCGTTGAGAGACATAGATATAATCATATAAACGAATAGAATACGATTACTATGGAAATGTTTTTAAACCACAACTGTTTAAAATGCGGTTACCCCTTATATGATAGTGTAAACGACTATGCAGTAAGTAGATATGGTTTTCCATTATGTAAAGTATGTCAAAACTGGCTTACAGAAAAGTCTAAAGCTACCGAATATGCTAAAAGGTTATATCTAGCTTTGAAACAGAGAAATGTACCTGCGGAACTTGAAAAGTACGATGGACATAAAACAATTGATATAGCGATAACATGTCTTAAAATAAATATAGAAGTTGACGGGAGTCAACATAATATGGATTCGAGACAAGCTTTGTCTGACCTAAATCGCACGAAATTCTCATTAGATAAAGGCTTTTTCACATTAAGAGTTCCTAATTCATTGGTAAAAGATAATATAGAAAAAACCGCAGATATAATTGTTGATATATTGCAGAAGAGGAAAGAAGAAATAGAGAAATCTAAACATGCAAATGAAACCGATATATCGCCTAAAGAACTGCAACTTCATGAATTAGTAACGGATTTTCTATCTTGGTTCTATATCGTATTTGAACAAGATTGGGCATATGGAAAAGAATGCATTAAATATCAAGATTGCGATGGGCTATTATCTACAAATCACGAAAATTGGGGAAATAAAGAGTATATGTTGATGTCTTTTTATAAATTGATTGAATATATGACAGAAAATAAGATATTTAATTCTACTATGCCTAATTGTTCTGACAGTGACGCAGATAATGAAGTGTGCTTTAATATAATAAGATGTTATTTTGGAGAATTCATAGACAATCTTCCTCAAAATTTATTCAAATCCTAGCAATACAGTATAAAACCTAATTGCACACAATTTGCACACATCTCAGGAAAATAAAGGAAAGAGGGAGATAGTACTTGAAAAAGAAATAAAAAAGAGGAGAATGAAGTGCATTGATAATCAATTATTTGCGACTCAGGGGTCTGGAGGATATCAGGTGTATGATAGACTTTTCAATATTTGGCTTAGGAGGAATTACTGATTTAACCGGAAACATCAGTGCTAACCATCTTCGCGGCTGTCGGTGATTGGTATAAAAATAAAAGACCGGTGTCAGTTCATTCGACGACACCGGTCTTTTATCCTTTTATTCATCAATCAAGTTTCTACTTTACTTCGATGCCCTTGTTTTTCAAAGTCATATTCAATATTGTAGTATACTTCGTGTACTGAGCATCCGTCAACGTTTTTTTCATCAACTTCAGATTTCCGTAGACAGCGTTACGAACCAGGGTGTCTTTATTCTTTTTTGACGTAGTGGCTCTTCCCATCTGCTCGTCAAAGTAGTTACAAATGTTGGCTACTTCTTCTGCCTGTACAGAAGATAAATTCAGGTATTTACCCAATTTATTCACATTGATGTTACCTTCCCATTTTGCAACTGTAGGTTGATTTTCTGCTGCAAATGTGGTGGCAGCAAGGCAGAGTGCTGCTACTAATGTTAATCCTAATCTTTTCATAATACCTACTTTTTTAATTGTTATTCCTGAAAACTAATCTTTGTCCCTATCCTTATCATAAGGACCCCTAATACCTATTAAAAACAATTGTTAAGCTCTTAGCTTTTTCTTTTTACCTATGCAAAGTTACTACAAAAAAGTGAAATGCGGAAAGATATAGTGATAGAATTGAGT
>OGXD01000541.1_pt1 | contig 33732 bp, 32 predicted proteins | sample 1576211 | NCBI WGS metagenome assembly OGXD01 (sample SAMEA3541470, study PRJEB24748) | human gut metagenome | biome: human gut; feature: human-associated habitat; material: faeces | place: China | collected 2012
GCGGGCGGTGTATTTCGGCGTATGCTGCGCCAATCCGCCAGCGTGTAGTACGCAATGCCGAGCTGCTGTGCAGCCTTCTTCACGCCGATCTCGTCTGACAGCTTCAGCACTTCTTCCTTGAATTCTTTGCTGTAATGCTTCATTGCGATTCCCTCCATCTCTGTTCTTTCAGTTTAACAGATTTTTGGGGATTTTACGACTGCACTTACAGGGTACTACTCCAGCTTTTGAGATGCAAAATGACCCTACCCGATCTGCAAGTCTCATCAACTTGTTCGAATTGGGTAGGGTCGTTCATTTTGTCAATGGGGTACGAATTTTGGTAGATGGATTTGAACCCTCGTAGAAATGTAAAAGGGTAACTGCGATAGCGAGCCGTTGTGATTGCGTTTACAACCGGACAAGCGAGTCGAGTGAAACCTTTTACGGAAAGGAGGGATCCTAAAAGATCAGCTTTGCCAACCGGCCTTAAATACGAATTTATCAAATATGGAAGCGTAGGGCAAAAAAGATGTTATAGTGAATCCATCTTGTTCTTTATTTAATACTGGCAAGAATGGATATTGCAGTCCTCTTTTCTTCTTCCCATTCTTTTGAAAAAGGAGGATATTTCTCTAAAACATCGCCAAATTTGGCTTCTAACATCTGAAGCGCACACATCATTTCCTCTAAATAATTTCTGTACTTCATGTAACAATATTTTCTGCATCTGTGAATCGTCTTTCCAAAGTTGGGGATATTACATATCATATCTTTATAAAAGCCTAGGGCATCTAATGCGACAATTATTCGCAACCAACTATTATTATATTGTTCTTCTATACTTGTTAACACTGAAATGGAATCCATAATTGTTAAGTTTGTGATAGCAATGATATATGACTCCACCATAAACTCATAATAATAATCCCCACCAGCGTTCATCACATAATCAAACAACAAATCCAGTGCATATACGTCACAGGCAAGTTCTTCATCTGGCACTTTAAAAATCTTGGCAAAATCTGGGGATTCCAGTTCTAACGAATCAGAAACAACAGAAACCGCACTCGAATAAACTGAGAAGGCATGAAGGTCCTGCCTAGCTTTGATATGTGCCAACTCATGATAGACATAAAAATTCATGACAAATGAGTGCGCAATTTCCCCTCGGTGGGATTTCAGCAAAAACCAGTTGAGGTCAAATTCTCCGGTATCACCGCTGTAATCTTCCGAAGTAATTACGTTTTCCTCTAGTTGCGCAAGATACTGTAATGCTCTTGTTGAATTCGCCGCTAACATATACTTTTCAGACAAAAGAATCGCTGCAATATTGTACAAACGTTTTTTGGGCGTTTTTATTATTTGGTCCATTATCATTGAAAAGATAGGCTGTTTGAAATCGTTCTGCCCGTACATGTAGAAAAGGAGATTCATTGCCCCCAATAATTGAATATGATGTTCATCAAAGACAAGGTATTGAACTTCAGGACTGTTTGATACTCTACATGCGCATGTATGCTTATTAATTGATGAGCAGAATACTGGCTCAATATTTGCATTTTCCAACTTAAAGCCAGAAACGCCACTTTTAAGACGCAATTGGATGTTTGTTACGAATGTATCCGATACCGCCCCAATCAGAACACGATCTCCAAGTAATACATTTTGGATTGAGTTGGTCATTAATTATTCTCCATATTTATAAGATCGTTCAATTTGGCCAGGAAGGCGGTTACGGCCTTTCCTTTCCCTTCAACTACAAGTGCGTTGTTTTGCAAAGCTTTTTTTGCTTCTTTAAGAAGGTCTGGATTATTTTTAATAATATTAAGAAGATCATCAACCGAGTTGTTGATCTTAATTCCACCTAGTTTCACTATAATTTCTTGCCGAGAAAAAAACTCAATAAGCATGGGAATTTGAATTAATGCAACGATAAACTGACCAACGCTAATAATTAAGGTTGCAATTTCAACCCCTGCGCTAGAATGTGTTTCTAAACCATTAATACTATATGGTCTGAGATGATGAATTAATGAATCCATATCATGGGTACTATTCTCGATATCAATATACAGTTGATTAGTCATTATAATGTTCTCCAACTATCTTAATATTGGGGCCTTGTATTCGTACTCTCAAAGTTTTTTCCTAAGAAATGCGGCTTCCGTCTATCCTAATGCCAATCGCATTCGTCATATCGATCCATTTTTGGGCGTCAGAGTAAACTGCGGAGTTTTTGCATCAACTACAAGTGAAGTCAATTCCCATGCGGTTCGAATTGCAAAAGACGTTTAAATCTACCATTTTATGAATCGAGTGTACTCAATAACATTTTGTGTGCCAAAAACACGATTCAGATAATTCCTAAATTGATCGCTAATTGGAACTGTTATTAGAATTGCCAGTCTTTTTCGTGGTCTTGAGCAGCAAACATAAAAGAGGTTTCGATTCCGAATATACGCTTTTAAATCGTTCCCGGCAAGTTGGCTTTCTTCTTTCCATAGAATATCTTCAAATTTGTAGAGGTTCCAACCACGCCCCATTACAAGCAAAACATTGTCATACTCTTCACCTTTAACTCCATGATCTGTCGAGTACATGCCGTCAACCTTGAAAAAATTGATAGCACGAACAACCTCCTCATATTGAATAGCGTAAAACCTTGCGAGAGTCGTTTTGTGATATTCTTGGGGTTCTTCTGCCTCATATAGCTTTTTTAGTCTCTCAATCTCCGGCTGGATAGGGATCAATCGGCTGTCATATGCTGCCTTTAGAACATCGTAGATTGTTCCTTGTCTTGCAATTTCCAAGCCTCTTTTTACAGCTTGCCACTGCTTCTTCTGCTTTTTAGTCTCGATAGGTCGTCTTCCAGCACCCAATGCATCAAACATCAGCTTAGTATCATTAAGCACCAATGCATTGTACAAAGGTTCAATCCTATCTCTGAAGAAAACAAAGTGTATATCGTCCTGCTCTCTGAAATGGTCGCCAAGAGCATCAAATAAATTGGGATAGTTTTGGTGCCGAGCCAACATTCTATGGGTAATCATCAAAACCTTATTGTCTGACCCCCAACCTCTTTTCTTCAGTTTTTCTTGAACAGCATTGATGTAGCTGGAAAGAACCTGATCCGGTAAATCATCTTTATAGTTTCTCTCTGTACTTCTCTGTCCGATGAACTCATTTGTGGTTATGACTATTATCTCTCCATCATTCTCATCCAGTGCTGATATCTGAGGGAGATTCGGACGGATTTGATTCAAAGCGTCAACGATAACTGCTTGTGATCTAAAATTCGATCCTTTTTTTATTTCTATTATGTTTTCACTTTGAATTGATCCACAAGCACCGTTTGATGCATAGATTGTTTGCCATGAATCGCCAAAGAATCCAAACTGGGGACCCTTTCCTAAGTCAATAAAATAGGTCAAGAACTTGTCAGTAATAATCTTAAACGTATCCTGATATTCGTCAATAAGAATCAACGGGTATTTGTCCGACAGTAGCATTCGAAACTTTTCTTTGTCAAGGAACCATGCAAAGATCTTGATAATGTCATCATGAAACAAGTGAAGTGTTCCATCTTCTTCAAAATAACGAATGCCAAGGTCATAGACAACTCGCTTTACTTCTTCAACTGTATGATCAGATGGGATGAAGTCCAGCTCCTTTGCTGCGACAACCAGGGAAGATCGGAAATTCTGTATATTCTCCCATACAAAACTGTGTATTGTTGATGGAATGATGAAGCTGTCTGAAAAAATACGGGAAGCGATTACTTCTACCGCAGCATTTGTGTAAGTCAGGCAGGCAACATGTTTGCCATTTCGCTTGTATTCCTTTGCTTTATGCTTATCAATCCACTCAACAACGCCATGTAATGAATATGTCTTCCCCGATCCAGCACCAGCTTCAACTTTGAAAGATTTGCCAGATTGCAGGACTGCAATGATTTCTTCATCGATTTTATCCGCAAGCTCTTTAGCTTTTTCATAGTTTGTTTTTTCTGACATAGTCATCACGCCTTTCTATCTTCATGGATTAATCGCTTGTGTTGACGGACAGGCGCTTCTTTTTCTGGCATCTTGGCTTGATCGTTGAGCCAGATGAGGCCATCTCTGATATATGTGGGTATATGGAAATCCTCATATTTGGGATCTGTCAATAACTTAATTGCAAAATCAGTTTTGCTTTCTCCAGATTCACTTTCCTCAAACAAAGGTATTTCGGTCGCATCCTCTGCGATTCCAAACAACGCTCTATTCACATTTTGAATGGATTCCTCTAGACTTCTCGGGTATGCTCCATTTTCCTCCTTTTGAAATTCAAGGTGACGGAGTGCATTTGTTCTTTTCAATGAGTCGGTGGATAGCTCAATTACTTTCTCGATTGGAATGGGTTTCGACACGGCAATTCCATAAACATCGTGACACCACCTGTTGATCGCACCGTTTGAAGAATGTAACGCTTCCGAGCGTTGGCACTTCTTATTTCGTTCGCGGACAAAGTCAACATCCGTAAAAATCAAAGTCGGGATTTCAAGGAAATCCAGGAAATCATAAAATCTATGGGCATAAGCACCGCCGACTTCAACAAGGGAATAGTATTGCGACTGGAGGGGAGGTGTCGTATTATCGAACGCCCCCGATTCAGCGCATTTCAGTATCATTTGGGGGATAAGTAATCTTTCGGTAGCACCTTCTACAAGAATAGCTTTATCACAAAAGTACAGGTCACAATAGCTGAGTTTCAAATACTTCTGAAGAAATGCAAGATTCTCTTTCTGCTCGTCTGTCTGACCTTCTTGGTAGAAGTGCTGCAAATCTTTGCAGTTTACCCCGTTCGTTGTTCTTCGCATATACCTTACTTGCTTAAAGTCAACAGTATTCGCTACGTGAGAAGAATGAGAAGAAAGAATAGTCTGCAAATGTCTTCCAGCACCGATGGACTCTTTGAGGAACTTACTCACAAAACCTACAAATGTTGATTGCAGTTGGGGATGCATATGAGCTTCAGGCTCTTCAATAAGTAGCAAAGGTATCGTCGTTGCGTTTGCAACAACAGCCCTGGAAAACTCGGTAAGAATCAAGGAAATCTTAATTAAATTCTTATAGCCCAATCCATTATGCGTACTTGGCAAGCTTTCACCCCCGTCGGAGGAGGTGTACATTAGGTCCGTATTGCTCATTATTTGATTCTTCAGTGAGATGTTAGAACTTGCCTTCAACTTCAAATCTTCTGCTGAAGGATATCCGAAATGGATCATTCCGGCAATAATTTGATTCATGAGCGCATCAATTCTTTCCTGCGCTGAAAAGCCGACATCATCAACATATCGATTGAGTTCACTAATGATTGGACTAAAGGCCGACTCCAGTTCCTGTTCCTCGGGATTAAACACTCGATTCATCATACCAGCAAGAGGATGATCGTTTTTGTTCTCCGACTCATCGAGATTTCTTTCTGCTTCGATAGTTCGGTAAGTGAACAGTTTTCGTAACAAGCTTGAAGGTTTCTCCTGGCAATCTTCAACATTGCTCGGATTGACAGCCAAAACTTTAAGGTAAAAGAATTTGTCAAAAGAGTCTTTTACTACCGCAGCAGTTAATGCTCTGTCAAAACCCTCTTGCCCTTCATCACCCGGATTATCCTTTTGGCGAGCCTGCAGCAACTGATCATAACGGCCTTTGCAGGAGGAGAACATTTCATCTGCTTTCAATTCATCAAAGGTATAAATTGCATCGATCCGGGCGCTGGTATTATTGTCATCTATGTCAATGATGAACGGGCTTAAGCTTCCAAGTGGCTGATCATCATCTTCCTCCGAGTAGTCGATATAAAAGGAAATGCTTGTTTCCGCAATCTGTTGTTTTACTTCCGATTGATCTATTTCTCCGGCCCAGTATTTTTCTATTACATCATAGAGACGAGATCTGCATTCGAGGGGATAATCATCTATTGAAAGCGTTTTCTCTTCATTGAGTACTTTCCTGATGAGATTAATTACGGATGTTTTGCCTGTATTGTTTTTTCCCACAATCAAAGTAAGGACACGATCGAGAAAAATGTCTATATTCGTGAGTAATCTGTAGTTTTCAATATGGATCTTCTGTAAGTACATTTTTTCCGCTCCCTTATGTCTCTTCCGTACACATAGTCTTGTTGGCTAAGCGATGACCTTGGATCTTGTTATGCTTCATTATTCTCTTACTCGAGGCTGGTTGGAAATCCGATTTTAAACCCTGACAGCTTTAGAGCAGGTTAACTGCACGAGTCCAGCAATCAGAAAAGATCCAATATACCAATATAATTATACCATAAGCTGGGGAATAGTTCAATGAGAGAGGGAAAAAGAAATATGGCATATTTCAATATTGGTAGCAGGGCAAAAGAATATGGTTTTTAGATTTAAGTTATCAAGGCTTATTTAGTGCATACCGCCCCGCCTTATGACAGTAGCCATAAGGCGGGGCGGTATGTGTGAAAGGAGGGTAGGTGGTGTCGTTTGGGCTGCTGTTTGCATGATCGCTCTGCTCCTTTCGTATTTCTTGATCATTGATCAGTATGATGCTGACGGAACCGCTCTCTGCGAGTCTGATCAACTTGACGATTTTATTGGTCAGCTCTGAATCGAAGCCGTCAAGGATGTCGTGCTGTTCAAGTGTGTTTTTCAGCTTGTACTCAACGTATGCCTCATTGCCAATCTGCTGGTAATGAAAAGAATGTGCATAAAAACAGACGAAATCATAATCTCAAAGATTGTTGGCATCCTCTTCGAGTCGACTTCATTCGGCTTTTACAAACTCATCACTTGCCTATATTGTGGATATTGTTACCGCATAGGGAGCGAATGACAGATTTGCGAATGATGTCATATGCAACATTTCTATCTTGCATTCCGTATTCTTTTAATTTTATTGGATTATTCACACAAACACCATGCCGTAAATGGGAAATTATTTTTTCCATTTACGGCATGGTGTTTTCTGCAGAATAAAGTATTATTTTTATTTAAATAAGGTATATAAGGGGGTTATTATAATGAAAAAATTCCATCTTTTGTCTTCGCCATTGCATTACTTATTGCCTGTGCGAGTGTTAACCTGTCAGATTCTTCGAATAACGGAGCTTTGCCGCATTGTGATGAACCTTATGCGGTCACATCACAATGACTCTGATTGCGGGAAGGTTTCTTTTATAAAGCGCTTATAGTGTTCTGCCGATTTCTGATTCCCCATCGCAATGGCCATAAGGTGCTGATTGCGGAGATGAACGAGGAACGCAAAAATCTCAAGGAGCAGCTTGCGGGCATCGCCCCGCCAGAAAAGTTGACCAAGAAACAGCGCAAGCTGTGGGATTATATGCGCCTCCACCCGGAGGTCACAGAGTTCTCGACTCTCGCCAAACGAACCGGACTGGCACGGAATACGGTGAAGAAGCACTATGGAGCAGTGGTAGCAATGTTGGGGGTAGACAGAGAATAAGGGCAGAAATTGCTTGATACCTATTACTAAGCAATAAGGACGAGGCAAATAGGTTGCCTGCTTTTTTGCCCGTGAGATGATGGCAATAATGAGCGAGAGCATTAGTTTCGATAGCGAGGTCATTACTGGTTAATTGACATGGAAGTAACATTTTATAAAGCGAGCCGATGTAATGGTCAATATTACCATGGACTGTAGACAACGCATAGCTCAATATAGTATAATATTACTATATAAAATGGGCGGGGGGATTTTATGTTTTTCTCGGAAAGATTCCAAATCAGTAGTGAATTATTAAAGGAATATGGTGCTGTTGATATTTCATTAGTTTGTGATATTCCCTTGTTTATTGATCCCATGCTAATTTTTAATAGTGAGAAAGAAATATATAAAAACTTGCATAAGAGTATAATTCGTTATTTCCATTTTCTGTATACGAAAGCGGAGCAAGGACTAACAATGAAAGAAGTTAGTGCTTGGTTTAATTTTAGCGAAGTTCCCAATAATTGGTTAGGATACTCATTGGTTGGAAATAAAGGCTTGGCTCTTGGTAAAGAGTATGCAAAATTTTTATATGAGAATATAGCTTTTGCCATTAACACGCATGGAATATCTAAATCGAAACACATTGAAAAAGTAATGTTATTGTATGATGGTAGCGGCAAAGATAAAATTAGTGATTTAACTGTGAATCTTATAAAAGGATTTTTATGCGAGTACACAGAAAATTTTGCGTTGCAATATCTTGACGAGAGATTCCTTGAGAAATTTCCAGTTGATAAGGCATATTTTAATTATGAAACTGAGAGTTTTGTGAGCAAGGAATACTGTCTCCCATATGTTTTGGATGAAAAGGGAAGAAAAGAATATGTTTTACTGACACCTTATGATATTTTAAGAGAAGATGAACCGTCAATTAACAAAAAGGATTTTTATGAAAGCCATGAACGAATTCGCAACGCAATTGAAAATGATACATTACGAACATATGTGAATAACTACATCGGGTTAGCAGTAAGACAATATGAAGAAATGCAGAGAGGAAAACGCAGGTCTATTCGCGAAAAATCTATCAGAAAAATTGAGAAGGATGCGTTCAAGGAATTAGTGAGGGAATATCCAGAACTTTACGACTATTATATAAGGCTACGAGAGACTGATGTTGATAAGATACGCTCCCAGAGTTTGGCTGAACTAAACGAACAAATAGAGAAATTGTGCGTTGCATCACAAAAGATAATTTCCCTATTTAAAAATTTGAACTATCAGACAAATGAACAACTAACTGCAAGAGAAGAGGCAAAAGCAAGACTGAGATTTTTCAAACATATTATTGAAGATTGCGATGGATACAAGAATCTGTACACCGATGGTAAACAGATTGCAAAAGAGAATGACTTACAAAGACTCTTCCGCTTCGTTTGGTATGGAACAAGCTATAAGGTAGATGCAGAGCCTAATAATGGGAGAGGTCAAGCTGATTTTATTGTTTCAAAGGGGCAAAACAACCAAAATATTGTCGAGTTTAAATTAGCAAGCAACTCAACATTATCACATGTATTTACACAAGTGAAAATATATGAAGCAGCAAATTGCACAGATGGAAGTTTGATAGCAATATTTTGCTTCTCTGAAAGTGAATACCTATACTCAGAACAAGTTGTTAAGGCTGCTGGTTATGAAGAATTACTCGGTGAATCAATTTATCTGATTGATTGTAGAAATGACAATAAGAAATCGGCTTCGATAGCATAATCTGCGGAGCAGTAGGAAAAACAGCCCCTGAAATCGTTCAATTTCAGGGGCTGTGGTCCGAGATGGGAGACTCGAACTCCCGACATCTTGCTCCCAAAGCAAGCGCGCTACCAACTGCGCTAATCCCGGATTTTTGGTAATTCAGTTTTGCTCCAGATGTGGTCAAACATGTGGTCAGGCGGTTTTTTTGACCACCTCGGCTTGCGGGGGAAGTGCCTGTATCGCAGGCGTATCAAGGGATTGCGGACATAGCATTTTCCAGCTCGAAGGGGGAGCGACCCGCTCCCAAACCTATGTCTGAACTTTCAGCGAGGGGTCTTGCGCACTCTTTGGCACTTTCCGGCACTCCTGCGGTTCCTCTTTGGAACTCTATTGGACTGTTTATTTCAGCCACCGCTTTCGGCTTTTGGGATTTGTGTGGGATTGAATTCTGTATATTAAAAGTGCTTCCGACCGGATTTACCTCCAACAGCGGGTGCTTTTGCCGCAGAGAGCAGCTCAGAAATTGCGCCGCATAAACAATGAAAGAAGCCCTGGCGTGACATTACCCACCCTCTCGACAAGCGAAAAATGTGTTGTGACTGCTAAAACTCACTCATAAAATGTGTGAATAAAGAAAAAACTCGCTCATTTTTTGTGATTTCGATTGAATTCTCCATCGGGTATCGCTATAATAATAGCGAAGGAGGCGAGTGAAATGCTCTACTTGAAACGAAAAATCGATGCTTTCCTGGCCGAATGGAAAGCCAATCCTGACAGAAAGCCGTTAATCGTCAAGGGGCCTCGACAGGTAGGCAAAACCGAGTCGATCAAGCGGTTTGGAGATATGAATTACCAGAGCGTGATCACCATCAACTTTGTGGAAGAACCGAAATATAAAATGATTACGGCGGATGGATATAAGGCAGATGATATTATTAAGAATATCTCCAGAATGGACCCGTCCAAACGGTTTATTGAAGGTGAAACACTGATATTTTTTGATGAACTGCAAGAGTTCCCGGAGATTGCCACAGCACTGAAATTCTTCAAAATCGATGGCAGATTCGATGTGATCTGCAGCGGCTCCATGCTGGGCATCAATTATCGGAAAATTGAGAGCAACAGTGTAGGCTATAAGACTGATTATGAAATGTTCTCTCTGGACTTCGAGGAATTCCTGTGGGCCAAGGGCTATGACGAGAGCTTCGTCGAAGATATGCTGGAGCATATGCGAAATCTCACGCCCTTCAACGAGGTACAGATGTCGGTATGCAGCTCACTCTTCCTTGACTACTGCATCTTGGGCGGAATGCCCGCTGTTGTTCGTGAGTTCATTGCAAAAGGTACCTTTGAGGGGTCACTTGAAGTACAGAGACAGCTTATCGCTGACTACAAAGAGGACATTCGCAAATATGCTGAAGGCATAGATCAGACCAGAATTGTGAATGTATTTAACCATATTCCTGCGCAGCTTGCCAAGGACAATAAAAAGTTCCAAATCTCTAAAGTTGCCTCCGGCGCTCGTTTCCGCGACTATAGAGGATGCGTTGAATGGCTGGACGATGCGGGAATGGTCAATGTCTGCTACTGCCTGAATTTCCCGGAGTTGCCGCTTCAGGGCAACTATGACGATACGAAGTATAAAATCTACTTTGCCGACAGCGGCTTGCTTGTGGCTATGCTGGATGAAGAAGCCCAGGAGGATTTGCGGACCAACAAAAACCTCGGAGTCTATAAGGGAGCGCTTTACGAAAATGTTGTTGGCGAAGCGCTGGTCAAAGCGGGATACAAACTCTATTACTATAAACGGGATGATTCTTCCCTGGAACAGGACTTCTTCGTCAGAACGGCAAGTGCCCTGATCCCTGTTGAGGTGAAGGCCAAAAATGGAACTGCCAAGTCCATGAGAACCCTGATCAGCAGCGAGAAGTATGCTGATATTCATTGCGGTATTAAGTTCACCGGCGGGAACATCGGATATAGTGATGATATCTATACCTTCCCTTATTTCTGCGCGTTCCTTCTGAAACGCTACTTGGCCGGAGCCAATATCTGATGCCGAACCGGATTCTTGTCATTTGATCAGCAGCTGACAAGAATGATAAGAAAGACAACAAGCGGCATCGTTCGGAACAGTTATTTTCCTGCGAATATTCCGTTCTTTCCGGTAGCTATTTCCTGCTTTCTGTGATATTGTTCGTTTGCCAAAAGGAGGCGACGATATATAGAAACCTACAAACTCCCACATAGGATACTGAGCCAGCGTAGCACGAAAAACCTCTTTGTTGCGTTCGAGATATTCCTCGTCTCTATATTTCGTCTGGTTGAAAAAGCGGATGTACACGGCAACCTTGAATGGAATCTTGGGGTTAGGTATTTCATGGCGGATAGTTTTCAACCACTGCCTGTGTTGTGCCACAAGGGGCGATACCATGTTTTCTCCCAGGCACAAGTCAAAGGAGGGATACTCAGTCTCTTCGAGTCCTTGTTCAGTACCTAAAGGCAGCAGTTTCGTGTTTTCCATGTTTTCCTCCGGCATTTGGGCAAGCCCTTTTGGGTGAATTATAGGGAAAATGCTTAAAAATAAGAAGATACCATAGGTCAGCATCTTGACCTATGGTATGGAAATGGCAAAAAAATTATCGGATTGGTCACCCAATCCGATAATTAATCGTTATTCTGATTCTTATGCATGGAGACTTTGACCTCTCGGACAATGTTTAAGATAGTTTCCATCTCGCTGGCCGAGCAATCTTCAAGGAGTTCTGCAAACTCACCTTGATAGATTGCCTTGACCTCCGGTACATCTGGGCGGAGCAAATAGTCTGCGGACACCTGAAGGGCTTCCGCCACTTTGACGAAAGTCTCAAGCTGCATTCCCGTTTTTCCTCGTTCGATATTGCTGATTAAAGGTAACGAAACAGCGGCTTTGACCGCTAAGTCTGCCTGACTCATGCCTCTGCTGGTTCGTACAGCTCTGATGCGTGAGCCGACCAGCTCCAGATTCTGTTGTTCATACATGACCAGCTCACCTCCCCTTCGCCGGATATAAGCTAACGACTATAATTTAAGTTAGTATATAATATGCAAGGGTTGCTTTTATATAATCATGGCGCTATAAAATAGCGGCTTCACTATAATTGGGTTGCCAAAATTTTTAAGGAGGCTTCTCTATGCAACTCAATTACTATGTCCTTGGCCAAAGAATCCAGAAAATCAGAAAGAACAAGCGTATCTCCCAAGCGGTGTTGTCCACCATGATCGACAAGTCTGCTGGATACATCAGCTACCTTGAATGCGGTACAAAGGTCATGAGCCTTGAAACTTTCGTCGGCATCGCCAACGCACTGGAGGTATCGACTGACATGCTCCTGAACAGGCAGCTCTCAGGTGTGACCGAAACCACTAACGCCGAAGCGCAGGAGATCTTTGCTAACTGTTCCCCGTATGAAACCTATGTCCTGTTGGATGTTCTGAAAACGACCAAGAACACTCTACGCTCGCACCACCATCTCCTCAAGGATAAATGGTAATCATTTTATCAACTGAATATCAAATAGCAACAGACCACAGGTTAAGAGATTGACCTGTGGTCTGTTGCATTCAGAACGATGACTTCACTCTCTTTTCAGGACATCACAAAACGAAAATCAAAGAGGAAGATCTCCCAGAATGGTATGTCTTTGGCAGATACTATAAGCTGTGGGGCTTTCTCTCCACAAAAGGGATTACCGACTTGCGGTATATCCCAAACCTGTGGATCAACCACTTCCTGAAAGATGACTGTCTCCTGATCTCCTATAGCGGTAAAATCGAGGAACATCCAGACAGCATCGGTTTTGAAAAATACAGCGGCGTTGATGAGCGAGTGTGGGGCAACGAGATCCTCCATGTGTTGAAAGGCGCAAGGATGTTCTCGCAATATGATATCGCCCCTATCATAGAGCAGATCCGCGAGAAGCAGCGCATTCTCATTGAGAACTACCCGGACGAGTTCGGACCTCACAAGTGGAGTTTTGATCTCGATAAATGGATGGCAGAAGAGTACCACTCAGGTCGCCCAACCTATTACAGCAAAGCCATCACAGAAAAGAGAGAAGCAGAGCTGCGAGAGCTGTGCGGTAAAAGAGGACAGACAGATGGATGAATACCAGAACGCAATGGAAGAACTCCGCGATATAGTCGAGGGAATTAGCAAGCTGCGAGACGCAGCATACACTCATTACTCTTTGTTGGTCGAGCAGGTGCTGAAGGATCGAATCACCGATGAGCAGCAGTTAGAGCGGATCATGGACGGTCTCTGCGATTTCTGCGATGAGATTCGCTTCATTGAGCTTTACCGAAGCCTCTGCCGACATATTTACTACCAGTATCCGCAGCTCGTGGGAGAGCATATGGCTCTTTTCCGTGCGCTGTTTGAGGGACCCGATGAGAACTGATTTGAGAGAAGATGTATGGAGGTAACCTTCAGTGAAGGTGGCAGATACAAGTTTGCCTGCTACCGCCTCACATATGAAGAAAGCAAGTCTCCAGATAGGATTGCAAAGATTAAAGCCGATCTTGCCTCAAAGGGGAAAGATGGGTATTCCATTGCAATCACTTATGACGCATCTCCCACCCCACCAACGTGGGACACATTCGCCAATTCCTTATTATGTCTGGACGGAAGACTTGAGATGTGGAAGCTAATGCAAGAGAGCTGGCCACATCACAAAGCGGTTGAAGCTCAGAAAGGAGTGAGTAAGATGAGCACATCATATTTCATTTTTACGGAGGTTCTGACAAATGATCAGTGGCATTGTATCAACCCCCAAGTGATGAAGCTGCTGCCTATCGAACAACTCATTCTTGTTCCAACGCTTCGCTCGGACAGCAGGTATCAGTTTGAAAAAGCATACCGGCAACTTGAGTGCGATGGGCACCCGTTCACAGTAGACGAAATGTCAAGAAATCTACAGGCATCGGTGAACGACTGGCTTACCCCAGAGGACAGCGTCCGAATTGCCGTTTGCTACGATGACATCTTGAAGCTACTGAACACTTCTGGCAAAGAACATTCTGCATTTGCTCTTCGATCTGAAGTAGCTGCCTTTCAGAATGGTGAATCCGATAATATTTTGGACTTCGTCTCAGTAGACGAATACCGGAAGATGGAGGATGAACTCAAGAAGGCTTATCAATATTTCGAATGGAATGACCGCTCCGGTGCGTATCGCTATTATGAGGAGATTCAAAAGAAGGTCGCCGCACAGGTCAAGGATTGGAAAGCGATAAACCCTCGGGCAGAAATCACCTCTGTCCGAATAATGCTTTTTTCAACCTAAAGGAAAACACACAGGAGGGTTTCAGATGCAATCGAATAAAGAATCGAACCAAAAGCTGATTGAGCGATTTCCGTTTCTTATGCCCCGTAACCGCTGGGCAGGAGAAGTTCCAGAGGATTACGACTATTCTTATACGGAACTGGATTCCATGCCTGACGGCTGGCGTAAGGCTTTTGGGGAGCAAATGTGTGAAGATATCCGTGAGGAATTGGTACGTGCCGAGTATCTCGACCAATACCGCATTACCCAGATCAAGGAGAAATATGGAACGCTCTGTTGGTATGACTTTGGCTGTACAGAGCGGATGCTTCGTGACATCATCCCCAAATACGAACACCTATCTGCGAGAACTTGCATCAGATGTGGGAACCCTGCAACAAAGGTTTCCACTGGCTGGATCAGTCCCTACTGTGACACTTGTGCTGGCAAAATCAGTCATGCCGAGAGATTTATTTCCATTGAGGAATGGCTCGATAGAAGCAGCAGCGAAGTAACATCGAAAAGGAGCCTAAATGAAAAAGATACCCACTCTCTTTGAACGAGAATTTGAAAACCATCGAATTGTCAGAATACTGCCAAATGTAAGCCCTGACCTTGCTTGGGTCATGGCCGGCGAAGGCGTAGCGACCATCAAATGGGACGGTGCCTGCTGTGCGGTCATCAATGGTGTTTTCTACAAAAGATACGATGCAAAACATGGAAAGCCCGTCCCGTCTAACGCAATCAAGTGTCAGGAGAACGCAGACCCTGTCACTGGCCACTTGCCTTGTTGGGTACCTTGTGACCGAACTGCAACCAGCGATAAATGGTTCTGGGATGCGTATGACAGAATGGGAATTGTACCGGATGGAACATATGAGGCCATCGGCCCACATTTCAGAGCAAACCCATACAATCTCGATGCCGATGTACTCAAGCCCCACGGGAAAGACATTGTCGAACTGGATCGGAGCTTTGAGGGCATCCGCACTTACCTGAAAACCCATGTGATTGAGGGGATCGTCTTCTGGAAAGATGGACACCCTCGGTGCAAGATCAAGCGCACGGATTTCGGACTCCCGTGGGGAAGATGATTACTTAAATTAGAAGACTCCATTAGAGGCACGGCAAAGCACTTGGCGATAGGAGGCGCACCACATGAGTAAATGGCTCGGCTACACAGTAGAGCTATTCTTCAATGGTCAATCTATTTTGGTCACTCTTAAAAATCCCTCGTATCTTCTCTATCACGGGAAATTGTAAGCAAAAAATATGGCTGAAACAGCTCAAAGCCACTCCAGCTCTCGATTTTTCCTATTTTCAGCATGCATCTAAATTGGTCACGCATCACACTGAGAAGTCTGAAACCGTAAGGTTTCGGACTTCTTTTTTCTGTTTGACCCTTTATCTGACCCTTTAACCGTTTTGCAGCTTCTTTCCACAGATGGCGTGCTGCATATAGGCTTCCATTCGATTTGCACTGTCCTGTTTCAGCACCAGTGAAAAAAGGGCAAGGGAAAAGTTCCTCAACGCTTTTCCCTTGCCCTTTTGCATCTGTCATGGTATACAGCTTAGCACCGGTTATTTGAGTGGCTCCTCGCCGCGGTGCAGATCATTCCAATCGCTGACGAATTCGTCGGGGGTCCAGTCGATATCGTCATTTTCGGGATGCGTGATGAGGCCGTCGGCTGCGGCGGCGATGGCGGCGGCTTCGCTGCGGGGAAGGGAAGAGAGATACCTGACGCGGATGTCGCTGACGAAATCCCAGTAGGCGGCGCGGGCAAAGGCGTCGATATTTGCGGCTTTGATGCCGAGAAGGCCGACGAGAGGCTCCTGCTCGTGGGCGTCGTACCGGTCCTGAATCGTCTCGAAAATATCGTCCGCGTCGCCGCCGTACTTGGTCAGAAGAGAAATGAGGTTCGTTTCGGGAAAAAGCTCCTGAAAGCGCGCGGAAACGGAAGTGGTAGCCATAATTGTTCTCCTTGCAAGATCATTTTGTTGCCTATAGTGTCACACAACGGGGCGTAAAAGTCAACATGGATGAAATCACTTACTGCGCGGGCTGCGATTCTGGTCATGCGGCGGTTGACAGTGCTGGTCAATTCGTGCTATGATACGAAAACCAACAATCATACTATGTTTGTGGACGCAAAAGGCGTAACGCAGACATTTTTCCAACGTCAGGCGAAGGATCGGCGAGAGCCGATAAGAATAGCTTGACGATCAATCTGCTTGAATTTTTCAAAATCGGGGAGAGGGTATGCTCAATCAGTTTTCAAGAACGCAGCTGCTTTTAAAAAGAGGTATTTGCCGCATGCTGCGGCAAATACCTCTTTTTATTAGTTTGATTTGAAATTCAACGGAGTGACAGCGTTACGACAGCTCGTCCCCGTCCAGCAGGGCCTCTTTCAGCGTGCGCCAGCCGAGCACCGCGCATTTGACGCGCGCGGGCATATGGGCGATATCACAGAGAGCCGAGGCCTCTTCCAGGCTGTCGATCTCGTCTTCCGACGCCTCGCCCTGGATCATTTTCAGGAAGATCTCGCCCATTTTCAGCGCGTCTTCCTTCTTTTTGCCGACGATCATGCCGAGCATGATGTCCGCCGACGCCTGCGAGACGGCGCAGCCGTCGCCGACGAACGCGCCGTCCGCGATCACATCGCCGTCAAGCTTCAGCTTGAGGAAGATGTCGTCGCCGCAGCTCGGGTTGACGCCCTCGAGCACGATGTCGGCGTCCGGCAGGTCGTGCTTGAACTCCGGATGCAGGTTGTGCTCGGTGAGAATTTCATTGTAAAAGCTTCTATTTTCCATAACCCATTCGCTCCCTTAGCGTGGAAATGCTGTCAAGCAGCCGGTCGACCTCGGATTCCGTGTTATAAAACGCGAGGCTTGCCCGCGCGGTGGACGGATGCTTCAAATAGGCCAGAAGCGGCTGTGCGCAGTGATGGCCTGCGCGGATGGCGACGCCGCCGCTCGCGAGGATCTCACTGATGTCGTGCGGGTGAACACCGTCCACCGTAAAGGTGATGATGCCGCAATGCTCCTCGGGCTTTTCCGAGCCCAGCACGTGGACGTGCGGCATCTCGCCGATCGCGTCCATCGCGCGGCGTGTCAGCGCGACCTCTTGCTGATGCATCGCTGTAAAGCCGATGCTCTTGACATAGTCAATGGCCGCATGCAGGCCCACGGCGTCTGCCGCGTTGACCGTGCCGGCCTCGAACTTGTGCGGGAGCTCGGCGAAGACCGCACCATCGCGGGTGACAGATTCAATCATCTCGCCGCCGGTGAGGAACGGCGGCATGGCGTTCAGCAATTCTTCACGTCCGTAGAGAACGCCGATGCCCATGGGGCCGTAGACCTTGTGGCCGGAGAAGGCGAAGAAATCCGCGTCCAGCGCTTGCACGTCCACCGGAATGTGCGGCGTGCTCTGCGCGCCGTCGACGACCATCACCGCGCCGACGCGGTGCGCCAGCGCCGCGAGCTCGCGGATGGGATTCACGCGGCCTAAGACGTTCGAAACGTGTGTGCAGGCGACGATCTTCGTTTTCGGCGTGATGAGGGCTTCGACCTTATTTAAGTCCAGCGTACCGTCCATTTCGCATTCCATAAATTTGAGCGACGCGCCGGTCTGGCGGCAAACCATCTGCCAGGGGAGAAGGTTGCTGTGGTGCTCCATGATGGAGACGAGCACCTCGTCCCCGGCCTTCACGTGGGAGAGACCGTAGCTGTAAGCCACTAAATTGATGCTCTCGGTGGTGTTGCGGGTAAAGATGATCTCGCGGCTGCTCTTCGCGTTCAGAAAGGACCGAACGGCCTCGCGCGCGTTTTCGTAAGCCTCCGTCGCGGCGATGCTCAGGGGATAGAGGCCGCGCAAGGGGTTGGCGTTCTTACTTTTATAAAACTCCGTTACGGCGTCCAGCACACACTGCGGGCGCTGCGCCGTCGCGGCGTTGTCCAGATACGCAACATCCTGACTCTTGAGCAGGGGGAAGTCGTCCCGATATGCATGCGCCATCTTACAGCACCTCCTCAAGCTCGGAGAGGATCGCGGCCTGCGCCGCTTCATCCTCAATCGTGCGGGCCAGCCGCTCGATGGCGGCGCGGGCCATGATGTTTTCCGCCTCCGCTGCGGAAATGCCGCGGCTTTCAAAGTAGAACAACGTGTCCTCGTCCAGCTCGCCGATGGTCGCGCCGTGGTTGCCGACGACGTTTTCCTCGGCGCACAGGATCAGCGGCACCGTCTTGTTGACGACGCCGTCGCCCAGCATCAAAACCGTCTCCTGCTCGCTGCCGACGGAGCCCGCGGAGCCCTTCTTAAAGTCGATGGTCCCGCGGAAGATCTTCTGCGCGTCATCCTTGAGCGCACCGGCGGCATTGATTTCGCTCGTGGTCTTCTGGCCCCAGTGGTTCACGACAAGGTTCATGTCCACGGTCTGCTGTTTCTGGCCCAGATACCCGATGCCCGCCGTGAAGCCCGCGCCATTGCCGTTCAGCTCGAACTGGCCGTCGCTGTACACGTCGCCGCGGCCCAGCAGGACCTGGATCAGCTCTACCTGACCGTTTTCGGCGCACTCGCCGCTCGTTTCCAGACGGAGCAGCGAGTCCTGTGCCGCATTCTGAATCTGCACGAGCCGCACCTTTGCGTCCTTTTCAACGTGGAGCGCCGTGCGCACGAGCAGGCCCTTTTCCGCTCTCAGCGTTTCAAACACCGTGACGGTCTGGCCCGCGGGCGCGTGGATGTCGACCGTCTTCTCGCCGCGCTCGCCAGAGCCAGTGATCTCAAGCCGCTCGGTCTGACCGGCGGCGGTGATTTTCTCTTCGACCAAATCGTCGGCCTGCCCCCAGGCGATGGCCGTTTCGTTCACACCCAGCCGGTTCCAGGTGCGGGTCGGGAGCCGGTTGATCAAAATCGTATCGTTCATATCCAAACTCCTTTCAGCCAATGCTGCCCTTCATCTCGAGCCGGATGAGGTTGTTCATTTCCACTGCGTACTCCACCGGCAGCTCCTTGGAGACATTGTCGGCAAAGCCGCTGACGATCATCGCGCGCGCGTCTTCCTCGCTCATGCCGCGGCTCATCAGATAAAAGACGGCTTCGTTGCTGATCGCGCCGATCTTGGCCTCATGGCCGATGGCCGCGTCCTTCGTGCGGATGTCCATTGCGGGGATGGTGTCGGAACGGGACTCGGAGTCCAGCATCAGCGACTGGCACGACACGGCGGACTTGGCGCCCTTGGCGCCCTTTTCCACGACAACGCTTGAGCGGAATGTGCTGATGCCGCCGCTCTTGCTGATCGAGCGCGTGTTCATATAGGAGCTCGTATTTTTGCCCACATGGACGACCTTTGCGCCGGTATCGAGGTTCTGCCCCGCACCGGCGAACGTAACGCCGGTGAACTCCATGCGGGAATTGTCACCCTTTAAGATGCTCATGGGGTACAGGCAGCCAACATGGGAGCCGAAGGAGCCGGAGATCCACTCGATCGTGCCGCCCTCTTCCACCAGCGCACGCTTGGTATTCAGGTTGTACATGTTCTTCGACCAGTTTTCGATCGTCGAGTAGCGGAGTTTGGCCCCCTTCTTGACGTACAGCTCCACGCAGCCAGCGTGGAGGTTTGCCACGTTGTACTTCGGCGCGGAGCAGCCCTCAATGAAGTGCAGGCTCGCGCCCTCGTCCACGATGATGAGCGTGTGCTCAAACTGGCCGGCGCCCTTGGCATTCAGGCGGAAGTAGGACTGCAGGGGAATGGAGAGGTGTACGCCCTTGGGCACGTACACGAACGAGCCGCCGGACCACACCGCGCCGTGGAGCGCCGCGAACTTGTGATCGTGGGGCGTCACGAGCTTCATGAAGTACTTGCGCACCATGTCGGCATATTCGCCCTTTATGGCGCTCTCCATATCGGTGTAAACCACGCCCTCGGCCGCCACGGAATCCTTGACGTTGTGATAGACAAGCTCGGAGTCGTACTGCGCACCCACACCGGCGAGGGATTTTCTCTCCGCCTGCGGGATGCCAAGGCGCTCGAAGGTCTCCTTGATGTCCTCCGGCACGTCCTTCCAGTCGTTGCGCATCTTGGTGTTCGGGCGAACGTAGGTCGCGATATGATCCATATCAAGGCCCTCAATCGACGGGCCCCAGTTGGGGATATTCATTTCATTGTAGATCTGGAGGGATTCGAGCCGGAACTGCTGCATCCACACGGGATCGTCCTTCTCAGTGGAGAGCTTTTCGACGATCTCCGGCGTCAGGCCGGATTCCATTCGGTACGCGTCGTTTTCCGCGTCCCGAATGTCGTAGACACTGCGGTCCACATCCTCCACGTAGGTTTTTTCTTTCAAATCTGCCATGTCAAGAGCCTCCCGATTCAGTCTTCCTTCAGGCTGCTGAATCCCTTTTCGTTGATCTCATCCACCAGTTCGGCGCCGCCGTTGCGGACGATGACGCCCTCTTCCATCACGTGGGCCGCGTCCACATGGAGCGCTTCCAGAATGCGCGTGGAGTGGGTGATGATGAGAAGCGAGCCGTGCGTCCGCTCGCGGAACAGGCGCACGCCCTCGCTGACGGTGCGGACCGCGTCGACGTCGAGGCCGGAGTCGGTCTCATCGAGAATCGCGAGCTTGGGCTCGAGCATGAGCATCTGCAAAATTTCGGCCTTTTTCTTCTCGCCGCCGGAGAAGCCCACGTTCAGGTCGCGCTCGGCATAGCTCTCGTCCATGTTCAAAAGCGCCATGGTCTCTTTGAGCTTTTTCTTGAAGTCCCACAGGCGCAGGCGGTCGCCGGTCTTCTGCTCGAGCGCGCTGCGGATGAACGCGCTCAGCGTTACGCCGGGGACCTCCAGCGGGTTCTGGAAGGACAGGAAAATGCCCTTTTTCGCGCGCTCGTTGACGGGGAGCTCCGTGATGTCCTCGCCGTTAAAAATGATCGAACCGCCGGTTACGCTGTAGGTCGGATTGCCGGTGATGGCATAGCCCAGCGTCGACTTACCGGTGCCGTTGGGGCCCATCAGCACATGGGTCTCATCCTGTCCCACGGCCAGATCCACACCGTGGAGAATTTCCTTTTCCTCGACCCGCACGTGCAGGTTCTGAATCTCTAAAAGTGCCTTACTCATATTGAACCACCTTATCTTCTTTCCGTGCCGTTCAGGACGGCCGGTGTTTTTTCATTGACTCGCATGAATTGCGCCAGCGTATGATTGTCGACATAGCTGTTGATCTGGTCTTCCAGCCCCTGCCAGAAAAGCCGCGCGTCGCAGTCGCAGGAAGCGCCGCAGCCGGAGCCGTCCTCAGCCTGACACGCAATCGGCGACAGGTTGCCCTCCACCGCCCGCAGAATTTCACCTACGGGGTAATCCTCGGGGGAGCGGGTCAGGCGGTAGCCGCCCGATTTGCCCACGGCGCTCTCGACCAAGTTCGCACGGCTCAGCGCGGCCATGATGGTCTCCAGATATTTTTTGGAGAGCTGCTGGCGCTGCGCGACATCGCTCAGGCGGTGCCATTCGCTGCCTCCGTGCTCGGCCATATCCAGCATGACCCGCAAAGCGTAGCGCCCTTTTGTTGAGATCATCATGCGGCATGCCTCCTTGCTCATAATTGCCTACCTTGCAGATAGGAATTTTAACGCTTAATTCCTACTGTGTCAATAGGTGTTTACAAAAAATTTGATTTATGATGATAAAAAGCACTGTGCAGCTGTGACAAATGTCTGCCGCGCAGCGCTTGGACGAGATCTTCGGCCTGCCGCGCGGCTCGGCCGTGATCGTGCTGAACGATCCCGAGACCAAGGTGCCCATTGCCATCATGGACGGCACACTCATCAGTGCGATCCGCACCGGCGCAGTAACGGGCGTTTGCGCCAAGTATATGGTGCCCTCGCGCTCGAAGACCGTCGGCCTTTTCGGCGCGGGCCCGCAGTGCAAGACGCAGCTGATGGCGCTCAAGGCGTCGCTGCCGCAGCTGGAAAAGGCGTATGTCTATGACCTTTCCCGAGAGAGAGCGGAAAAATTTGCGGCGGAGATGTCGCAAAAGCTGAACATGGACGTGCAGGCGGCGAGCGACCGCCTTGCCACGATCGAAAGCGGCGACATCCTTGTGACCGCGACGACCGCGACCGAGCCGATCATCCACGGCGCGGAGATCAAAAAGGGCGTTTACGTTGCTCACCTTGGCAACAACGAGGTCGACGAGGAGCTGATCCTGCGCGCGGACAAGGTCGTCATCGACGATTGGGAGACCGACAAGCACCGCATGGGCGACACGATGGCCTACATGTTCCGCGACGGCAAGATCGACGATTCCGGCATCGACGCGAGCGTCTCCGACCTGGTGGCGGGGCGGAAGTCCGGCCGCGACAACGACGACCAGCTCACCTACACCTGCAACGTCGGCCTCGGCCTTTACGACGTGGCGATCGCCGCGCGCGTCTACCAGTATGCCAAGGAAAACGGCATCGGCCAGAAGCTCAAGCTCTGGGACGAGCCCATCATGGTGTGATCGATCCAAACTTGATAGGTACGACCTCTCTTTACCAACCTTTTGGACAGGTCCGCTTTTTAGCGGGCCTGTCCGCATTTTTTCGCGGCAGAGCAGCAGGGGAGATGCACCTGCAAGGGGATTTTGCCTTTACAGAGGACGATTCTGTGAATATAATGGATGCAGATAAAATTTGGCGGCGCTGCGAAAAAGCGGCGCTGCGGTGAAATCGACAGGAAACGGAGATGTAATTATGCCCTGCACCACTGTACTGGCCGGTAAGCTGGCGACGAATGACCGCTCGACGATGATCGCCCGTACGGACGACGGTCATTTTGATGAGAAAAAGCTGATCGTGGTCGAGCCCGACCAGCAGCCGAAGATTTATAAAAGCGTAGAGTCCCACGTGGAGATCACACTGCCGGAGAACCCCATGCGCTACACGTCCTGCCCGAGCGTGGACCCGAAGCACGGCATTTGGGCCGCGACCGGCATCAACGCCGCGAACGTCGGCATGACGGCGACGGAAACCACGACCTCGAACCCGCGCGTGCTCGCGGCCGACCCGATGGTCGAGCTGCGCGAGGCGAAGGATGGGGAAGAGGAGCGCTGCGGCGGCATCGGCGAGGAGGACATCGTTGTCCTCGTCCTGCCCTACATCCGCTCCGCGCGCGAGGGCGTGCTGCGCCTCGGTGCGCTTCTGGAGCAATACGGCACCTATGAGTCGAACGGCATCGCCTTCAACGACGAAAACGAGGTCTGGTGGCTCGAGACCATCGGCGGGCACCACTGGATCGCGAAGAAAATTCCCGAGAATCGCGTCATCATCAACCCGAACCAGTTCGGTATGGACTCGTTCGACCTTGAGGACGCCTTCGGTGCCCGGGAATCGCATCTCTGCTCGGCAGACCTCAGAGAATTCATCTCGGAAAACCGTCTGGATCTGAATCAGGATGGCAAGTTCAACCCGCGGGATATCTTCGGCTCGCACCGCGACATGGACCACATCTACAACACGCCGCGCGCGTGGTTCATGGGCCGCTGCCTTGCACCGCACACCTACCGCTGGGACGGCGAAAACGCGGACTTCACGCCCGAAAGCGATGACATTCCGTGGTCCTACGTTCCCGAGCGCAAGGTTGCCGCGGAGGATATCCAATACCTGCTCTCGTCCCACTATCAGGGTACACCCTACGATCCCTATGCGGGCCATGCGGAAAAAGGCGGCATTTACCGTCCTATCGGCATCAACCGCACGGGCGTGACGACGATCTGTCAAATTAGAAGCGACGTCCCCGATGCCATTAAGGGTATCGAATGGGTGTGCTTCGGCTCCACGACATTTTCCGCGTGGCTACCGGTGTACACAAATGTCCCGCAGATGCCGGACTATTTGAGCAATGTGACGCTCGACGCCGAGACCGACAATCTCTACTGGGTCAGCCGCTTTGTCGGCGCGCTGGCCGACAAGTGCTACGGCTCGTGCATCCAGAATGTCTGGGGCTATCAGGACACGGTGAATATCCGCGGCAGACAGATCGTCCTTAAATACGACAGGCTGATGCGCGAGAGCGGCGACTTCACGCTCGCCGCGCAGGCGAACGACGAGCTCTGCGCGATGGCGAAAGAGGAGAGCACGCAGATCCTCAACAAGGTCCTGCGCACTGCCAGTGAGCAAATGAAAAACGGCTTCAGCTTTGCTGATACCTGCGTCAACAAGTGAATAAAAAGCGGCTCTCTCCCAAGCGGGAGAGAGCCGCTTTTTTGTTATCCTTTTTCAATTTGACCCAGCCAAAACGAGAAAGGACGACAATCATGGAAGAAAAAAGAATCGTAAAGCCCTGGCAGGCAGGGCTGATGCTGCTCGTCGGCACGTGGATGGCGAGCGGCACGGTGCCGGTCATGATCTACTACGGCATGAAGGTGCTGACGCCGGGCTTATTCCTGCCAGTCGTCTGCATCCTTTGCACGCTGATGTCCACCATGGCGGGCACGTCGTGGGGCACGCTCGCGACGGTCGGCGTCGCCTGCATGGGCGCTGCACAGGGTCTCGGTGTGCCGCTGCCCGCGGCCGCGGGTGCGGTCTGCACCGGCGCGTTCTTCGGTGACAAGGTCTCGCCGCTGTCTGACTCGCCCGTCATCACCGCCACGGTGTGCGAGGTGCCGCTGATGGACGGCATTCGCCACGCGCTCATTTCCACGGGGCCTGCGTATCTCATTTCGCTCGTTTTCTACTTTGTTTACGGCCTGCGCTATTCCGGCGGCAGCGTCGGCGGGGAAGTGTATGAGGATATCCTTTCCACCGTTTCCGCCGAGTTCTGGCTCAGCCCCGTGCTGCTTCTGCCCGTGCTGGTCGTGGTCGTGCTGATTTTGATGAAAAAGCCGACGATCCCGACTTTTATTGCCGGCATCGCCGCGGGCGCGGTGATGGCGATGCTCTGCCAGAGTGTCAGCCTGCACGATATTCTGACGGTCATGTACTCCGGTTTTTCTGCCGATACCGGCTCGGACGTCGTGAATTCGATGCTCAACCGCGGCGGCTTTACCTCGATGCTCTCGACCATCGGTCTTCTGATCGCGGCGGGCATCTTCGGTGCACCGCTCCGCACAGCGGGCGTTATGGACGTGCTGCTCGCCTTTGTGGAGCGTATCGCGAAGACCTCTCGTTCGATGTCGCTCGGTGTGCTGATCCTGCACGCGGTGTTTTTCACGATTACGGGCGCTTATTATGTGTCCTATCCTGTCGTCGGCGGTATGGTGAAGGACCTGTATCCGGAATATCATCTCGACCGCAAGAATCTGATGCGCACGATGCTCGACACCGGCACGGGCCTTGCCCCCATGGTGTCGTGGTCGACTACGGGCTCTTACACCGCCACGACGCTTGGCGTTTCCAATCTGGCATTCGCGCCGTTTGCGCCGATGCTGTGGCTGTCGATCGTGTTTTCTGTCATTTACGCCGTGACCGGCATCGGCACGGCCAAGGCGAAGGAGGACTAAGGTATGGAACGGATTTTACAGCGCTGGTATGATATGATCTCCATCCGTTCGGTCAACGGACACGAGGCACAGATGGCGGATTACGTGGCGAATGTCCTGCGTGAGCTCGGCATGGACCCGCATTACAGCTATTTTGAAGAGGACACCGCGCGCGAGCGCCCGTCGGTCTGGTCGGTGCTCGACAGCGGCCGGCCGGGAAAGACCGTGCTGCTCATCGGACACCTCGACACCGTCGATGTGTCTGACCGCTGGAAGACCGACCCGTTTACCCCCACGGAGATCGACGGCAAGGTCTATGGCCGCGGCGCGATGGACATGAAGGGCGGCCTCGCCGCGATCCTGGAGACGCTGACCTATTACGCCGCCCATCTCGACGAGATCAACGGCAAAATTTTGGCCTGCTTCGTCGCCGACGAGGAGGGCCTGAGCAAGGGCACCTATCAGCTTGTGGCGGAGGACGTCATCCACGCCGGCTACGCCATCATGGGCGAGTGCCGCTACGACAATGTGGCTGTCGGCTTCCGCGGCCGCTACAGCTTTGAGGTGACCGTCCACGGACAGACCGCGCACGCCAGCCACTATCCCGAGGTCGGTGAAAACGCTCTCATCTCCGGCGGACGCCTGGCCGCGGCCATCGAGGCGCTGCCGACGCTCCAGCACCCGCACCTCAAGCACGGCACGTGGTGCGTGCGCTATATGGAGGGCGGCAATCCCGGCACGCTCGTTGTGCCGGAGAAGTGCTGCCTCTTCGTTGACCGCTACGTCGTTCCGGGCGAGACGGACGAGATCTGCATTGCGCAGATCATGGGGGCGGCGGAGCAGCTCGGCCTTTCCGGCAAGGTCGACGTGCGCCTCAAGCCGAGAAAATCGCCCTACATGCAGTCGTTCGCGGTGGAGGAGGATCATCCGCTCGTCAAAATTTTGCAGGAGGAGTTCCACTCCGTCACGGGCAAGGACCTTCCGTGCGCATACGACGCCTCAGTCTGCGATTCGAATATTTTAGCCGTTTCGCTCGGCATTCCGGTCGTGACGTTCGGCCCCTCGGGCGGCAACATGCACGGTGACAACGAGTACGGCAATGCATGGCAGGTGAAAAACTGCGGCGAGGTCTACCGCCGCACCGTCGCGCGCCTTTTAAGCGGCGAAGTATAAAGAGAAAAAAGAGGCAGCCTCGGCTGTCTCTTTTCCTTTTGCATTTCACGCAGATTTTACATTTCTTTGCTGGTTTTTGACAAATCCCTCTGCTATACTGTATTTGATGAAATTTGGAGAGAAGAGAGGAGAAGGGATACAACATGGATACTTACAATATGATCGATTTTAACGAAAAGAAGGGCTTCATCTGCGATATGGACGGCGTCATCTACCATGGCAACCGCGTGCTGCCGGGCGTGGCCGAGTTCATCCAGTGGCTGCACGATGAAAACAAGGAATACTTGTTTCTGACAAACAACAGCGGCTACACGCCGCGCGAGCTGAGCCAGAAGCTTGCGCGCATGGGCCTCGACGTGACGGAGGAGCACTTTTATACGAGCGCGCTCGCGACGGCGGCGTTCCTGCGCGATCAGGCGCCCGGCTGCTCGGTCTTTGCCATCGGCGAGGCAGGCCTTTTGAACGCGCTTTACGACGCAGGCATCACGATGAACGATGTGAACCCCGACTATGTCGTCGTGGGCGAGGGACGCTCCTATTCGCTCGATACGCTGACGAAGGCGACGAACCTCGTCTGGAAGGGCGCAAAGCTCATCGGCGCGAACTCCGACGTTTCCGGCCCCATCGAAAACGGCATTGTGCCCGCCTGCCGCGCGCTCGTCGCGCCCATCGAGATGGCGACCGGCACGCAGGCGTACTTCTGCGGCAAGCCGAACCCGCTGATGATGCGCACGGGCCTCAGAATGCTGCACTGCCACTCAGCCGAGGCCGTCATGGTCGGCGACCGGATGGACACCGATGTGATCTCCGGCATGGAGAGCGGCATGTCGACGGTGCTGGTGCTCTCAGGCGTCTCGACGCGCGAGACCATCAAGACCTACGCGTATCGTCCGAGCATGGTCTTAAACGGCGTGGGCGACATCGTGAGCCTCGCCCGCGGGGAAAAGACGGAAGATTGAAAATTAAAAAGGGAAGCGGCGCTGCGTGATGGCTTTAACCAGGAAGCGTCGAATTTGGGGATAGGCGTTCCTTTGCCTGAGCAGCGGCGCTTTGTTGTATTATGGGGACGCTTAGTTATCCTCCCGTGCACGCAGGCCTGCGACGGACGAGATCGGCAGCGAGAAGCAGATTGCGCCCGCTTTGGTGCCGGGACCGGCCTGCTCGTTGATCGAGCGCATGATGGCGGCCTTTTCGTCCTTGTGGGCGATGATGTAGATCATATCCTTTTCGTCGGCAAGGCTGACGCTGAAGAATTTTTCTCCGCGCGTGCCGCCCGTGCCCTTGGCGTGCAGCACCGTACCGCCGCCCGCGCCCGCGGCGCGCGCCGCGTCCATGACAAAGTCGGAATAGCCTTCGTTTAAGATGACGGTGATGAGTTCATGTTCAAAGTTCATGTTCGGCGCTCCTCCTGCTTTGAGATCGTCGGTGAGATAGGACAGTGTCTTGCCGCCGGCCACGCTCTTGAGAGGCACGGTCAGCATGACGCCGTTGCCCGGAATGTCGATAAAGAGCTTGCGCTTGGCGGAACGGATAAGCGAATCCGCCTCCTGCGCGCTGCCGACGGCGGCGATAACGCACTTTTCCGTCGCGTCCAGCCCATAGATGGCGAGGTGCTCGCTCGTGGCTGTGCCGCGCGCGGGCATGCTCAAAATAAGGTGCAGCCCCGCCGCGTGGTAGAGCGAGCCCATCGCTTCGCCGCGGTCGTGATCCGTGATGGCAATGATGTAATAGAGTTCCATGTCAGCAGGCCTCCCACAGTTCGATGATCTCGTTGTCGCCAAAGTCGGGGAGCTGGGGCTCCTGCGAAGCATGACGGGATTTGACAACGTAGATGGCTCCCATCACCTGCACGGTGATGAGCGGCATCATCGCAACGAGCGCGACAAGGCCGAACGCGTCCGTCATCACATTGCCGCCGAGCGCTTCGCACGCGCCTGTGGCAAACGGCAGCATGAATGTCGCCGTCAAAGGACCTGACGCGACGCCGCCGGAGTCGAACGCGATGGCCGTGAACGTGCGCGGCACGAAAAAGCTCAAAGCCAGCGCGATAAGATAGCCGGGCACGAGGAAATACATGATCGAAATGCCCGTGATGACGCGCAGCATCGCAAGCCCGCCCGCGGCGGAGACTGCGATGGATAAGCTCATGCCCATCGCCTTGGCGGAGATCGCGCCCGCGCTCAGCTCTTCGACCTGTTTGTTGAGCGTATGGACGGCGGGCTCGGCGTTGATGATGAACCAGCCCATCAGCATCGCAAGGGGGGCAAGAAGATAGACCTTCCACCCCTCGGCCAGCGCGGCACCGAGCGCGTAGCCCAGCGGCGAAAAGCCGACGTTCACGCCCGTGAGGAACAGCACGAGACCTAAGTATGTATAGAGGATACCAATCACGATGCGCATGAAAGGCAGCTTGCGGAGCTTGAGCGAAATGACCTGAAAAATCAGGAAGAAGACAACGATCGGCAGCAGCGCCATTGTCACTTCCCATAAATACTCCGGCAGGGCATGCAGATAGTCCTTGCCGAGCTCTACCGTGGTGGCGACGCCAGAGACGGCGCTGCTCTCGCCCTGCGCGGGCTGCGTTTTGTAGATCGCACCGAGCAGCAGCACCGATAAGATCGGCCCGATCGAGCACAGACCGACGAGGCCGAAGCTGTCCGCCTTGGCATTTTCGTCGCTTCGAATGGACGCAACGCCGACGCCGAGTGCCATGATGAACGGCACGGTCATCGGCCCCGTTGTCACGCCGCCGGAGTCGAACGCGACGGAGAGGATGCTCTCATCCGACAAAAACGCCGCGGCAAAGACGATGGCGTAAAATACGATCAGCATCGTGCGCAGCGAGATCGAAAAGAGAATGCGCACCATGCACAGCATCAGAAAGAAGCCGACGCCGACCGAAACGGTCAAGATCAACACCGTTGTGTCGATCTCCGGCACGTTGCCCGCGAGCACCTGCAAATCCGGCTCCGCCACCGTGATGGCGACGCCGAGGGCGAAGCTCACGGTCAGGATGAGCGGCAGCTTGCGCGATTTCGTCAGCTTGGAGCCCATGTAGTTGCCGATGCGGCTCATCGACATGTCCGCGCCCAGCGTGAAGAGCCCCATGCCGAGGATCAGCATGGCCGTGGCGATCACGAACGAGAGCATCAGTCCCGCGTCTACCGGCACGAGCACAAAGCTGATCGCCATAACGATCAGGCTGATGGGCAGGACGGAGGCGGTGGCTTCTTTCAGCTTTTCCATTAAGATCTGTTTCTGATACAAAACCTCACTCCTTTATCAATTCAATACTTCCAAAAATATCATAGCAGAGATTCGCCGCGATGAACAGGGAAAAAGGGTAAAGGATGTGTTAAGCTTGTTCACCAGACGTGGACGAAAACAGCGGAATGGTCAAACCATCCCGCCGCTTTCCCATTTTTAATGCATATTATTTACTGTGCCGCGTGCGCACATCCGCGCTCGAGAGAGCAGCGGATGTTGCCGTCGAGCATTCCGCCGAGATCATCGATGAACGAATCCGGCTCGCCCTTCATGCCGCTGCCGATCCATTCAAGCGTCAGCCCTGCGAGCGCTGCCGTGTAGAAGCGCGCGAGCGCCATGATCTGGCTTTCGCTGACGTTCAGGCCCTCGGCCTCCTTGCGGATGTAAGAAAGCATTGTCGTCAGGATCGTTTTATGATAATATCTTGCCAGAATATCGCTGTGGGCGGAGTTGTGCAGGTGCAGGATCATGCGCTTGTTCTCCGCAGCGAAGGATGTGGCGGTCAAAAATGCCTTCTGCCACGATTCATAGCCCTCCACGCGCTCGGAGAGCTTTTCAATCTCCGACTCGAACACGTCCTCGGCCAGCGCGTAGATGTCAGTGTAGTAATAATAAAAAGTGTTCCGCGTGACCTCGCTTCTCTCCGCGATGTCGCGGACGGAGATCTTGTCGAAGGGACGCTCTGCCAGAAGCTCGATGAAGCTGCGGCGGATGGCGTTTTTGGTGCGCAGAGCCATGGGTGGGTTCCTCCCTTTCTCGATTCGATAAAATTCATTATATCCGATATGGGAAAAACTTGCAAGTGACAAAATCGTGAACATTTAACGAAATCTTTACACTATACTCGCCGCTTCCTGTCGGAAACCTGGTCAGCCTCGCGGGAGTGTGAAAACTTTGTGCGCCTTGCGGACTTTGCCACTTTTCCCGCTTTCATATTCCCGCTATCATCAGACTGTCAAAAACTGAGACAGCGCTCTTTCCCCATGCGAACGAGCAGAAAGGAAGCGAAAGAGATGAAAACCTATTTCACCTCTGAGTCCGTCACGTGCGGACATCCCGATAAAGTCTGCGACCAGATCGCCGACGCGGTGCTCGATGACATCCTTGCCAACGATCCCGACGCACACGTCGCCTGCGAGGTGACGGCCTGCACCGGCGAAGTTCACCTGATGGGCGAGATCACCTCATCCTATGTGCCGGACTATGAAGCCATTGCGCGCAAGGTCATCGCCGAGATCGGCTATACCGTGCCCGTCGTCGGCTTTGACGCCGAAAACGTGCGCATCCGCGTCAGCATCCACACCCAGTCGCCGGACATCGCGCGCGGGGTTGACCGCGGCGCGCCGGAAGAAGCCGGCGCGGGCGATCAGGGTATGATGTTCGGCTACGCCTGCTGCGAGACCGGCGCGCTGATGCCGCTGCCGATCACGCTTGCGAACCGCCTGACGAGAAGACTCGAACAGGTGCGGCGCGAAAAGCTGCTGCCCTATCTTCTGCCGGACGGCAAGGCGCAGGTCAGCGTCGAATACGAGGACGGCACGCCCAAACGCATCTCCGCCGTCGTTGTCTCCGCGCAGCACAGCGCGGAGGTCGGCATCGACGCGCTGCGCGATGCGATCTTAGAACAGGTCATTTTCCCTGTGCTGCCGCCGGAACTGCTCGACGAGCACACAGAGTATTTCATCAACCCGACGGGACGATTTGTCGTTGGCGGGCCCGCGGGCGACAGCGGCCTTACCGGCCGCAAGATCATCGCCGACACCTATGGCGGCATGGCGCGCCACGGCGGCGGGGCGTTCTCGGGCAAGGACCCGAGCAAGGTCGACCGCACGGGCGCTTACATGGCGCGCTATCTCGCCAAGAACATTGTGGCCGCGGAGCTGGCCGGCCGCTGCGAGATCGAGCTTGCCTATGCCATCGGCCTCGCCGACCCTGTGAGCGTGATGGTCGACACGTTTGGCACGGGGCGCGTGAGCGACGAAAAGATCGCGAGCTGGCTTATGGAGCATATCGACATGCGCCCAGGCAGCATCACGTCGCGCTTTGAACTGCGCCGCCCGATCTACCGCCACGTCTCCTGCGGCGGACACTTCGGCGAAAATGCCGTGGGTCTTCCGTGGGAGTGGACCGACATCGCCGAGGTGCTGCAAAAGGAAATTTTATCATAACATTATCTGCGAAGGCGGGGAGGAACAGCATTGAAAAGCAAACGGAGCAGAACCTATCTCGTCAGCGGTCTCACGCTGGCGCTGATCTTTGCTGCCATCATCCTTGTTTTCCGCGACGTGCTGCCCGATATCGTCAAGGACCTGAGTACTGTGCCGTTCTGGGGTGTGCTGCTCCTGCTCGCACTCGGCTTTGCCTACGAGGCGATGGAATCCGTGCTGTGCCTCGTCATCATCCACCACAAAAAGCCGGACTGCACGTTTATTGACGCGCTGCGCGTGACATTCCTCGGCGTGTTCGGCAATATCGCGACGCTGGGTGCGGGCACGCTGCCGATGCAAAGCTTTTACCTTTACAGGCGAGGCCTGGACGCAGGCAGCGGGCTCGGCATCATGGCGAGCGAATACGTGCTGCACAAGATATCCGTGCTGATCTACGCGACGGTCGCGCTGCTGCTCGGCGGCGACTGGCTGGAGCAGAGCGCCAGCGGCCTTGCACGCTATCTTCTGATCGGCTATGTCATCGGCGCGCTCATCGTGATCGCGCTCACGCTGCTCTACACCTGGGATAAGGTGCTGAAGTTAGTGCTGATGCTGCTCGACAAGCTCCCGCACACGCCGAAGTGGGACGAACGCCGCGAAGAGTGGGCGAATAGTCTCACCGAGCTCAACCGCGAGGCGAAAAAGGTGCTGCTCGTTCCGTCAATCCGCGTCAAAGGTATCGCCGTGAGCCTTGTGAAGCTCTTCGTGCTCTATTCCATCCCCTATGCCGCGCTGCGGCTCGTGGGCTGCACGGCGCTTAACTTTGCGCAGGCACAGCTGCTCGCCTCGCTGATGCTGCTCATCACAAGCGCGCTGCCGAACGTCGCGGGCGTGGGCCCGATGGAGTTTGCGTTTTTGCTGCTCTTCGCCCCGTGGGCGGACACGGCAATCGCCTCGTCGGCGCTGGTACTTTATCGCGTGGCGACATATTTCTTCCCGTTCCTTCTGAGCGTGATCGTGTTTCTCCGCGAGGAGAAGAAATCTTTGAAAGGCTTTGATGCGCAAAGCGCTTGATAATTATGACGGCCTGAGGCCGTCGGGGGATTTCCTGCGCCGCGCAGGGGAGCGAATCAAAGGGGCCATTCTCTTTCGCAAAAGAGAATGGCCCCTTTGGAACCCCAAGAG
>OGXD01000554.1_pt1 | contig 33467 bp, 27 predicted proteins | sample 1576211 | NCBI WGS metagenome assembly OGXD01 (sample SAMEA3541470, study PRJEB24748) | human gut metagenome | biome: human gut; feature: human-associated habitat; material: faeces | place: China | collected 2012
TTATATTTGTCGTCCGTTCGTCACCAACTAATATTCAATTAAACAACAATTATCTTGTCTTATTCTTTATCTCTGTATCTATCTTCTCAACAAACTCATCAAGTGAAAGTGTTGTTGTATCCTGCTCACCATGAAGTCTATATGATACTGTCTTGTTTTCCTGTTCGTTAAAGCCAATAACAAGAAGATATGGAACCTTCTGAATCTGTCCCTCACGCATACGATATCCAAGCTTTTCTGCTCTGTCATCAAGTTCTACTCTTACATCCTTTGCAGAAAGTGCATCTACTATTTCGTGTGCATAATTCATGATTTCTTCATTGTCTGTCTTAACAGGCATTACTCTTACCTGTACTGGTGCAAGCCATGTTGGAAGGTTACCCTTTGTTTCCTCAAGTATATATGCCATGAATCTGTCAAGAGAACCAAGTATAGCTCTGTGAAGCACAACAGGTGTCTTCTTCTCACCATCCTTGTCTACATATGAAAGATTAAACTTGGCTGGAAGACAGAAGTCTAACTGGCATGTTGAAAGTGTAATCTCGTTACCTACAGCTGGCTTTACATTAACATCAAGCTTAGGTCCATAGAATGCTGCCTCACCTATTTCTTCTGTATATTCAATTCCAAGGCTGTTCATAACATCTCTTAATGCATTCTCTGCCTTGTTCCACATTTCATCATCATCATGGTACTTTGTCTTGTTTTCTGGATCACGAAGTGAAAGTACACAACGATAGTTAGTAATTCCAAAATCCTTGTATGTGCTGAATATAAGATCAACTACACTTGATATTTCATCCTTAATCTGCTCTGGTGTTACGAAAAGATGGGCATCATTCTGACAGAAATGTCTTCCTCTCTCGATACCCTTTAATGTACCACTTGATTCATATCTGAAATCATGTGCTATCTCACCGATTCTTATAGGAAGATCCTTATATGAATGAAGTCTGTTAGCATATATCATCATATGGTGAGGACAGTTCATTGGTCTTAGTACAAAGCTTTCATCATCAACCTGCATCGCTGGGAACATGTTTTCTTTATAGTGATCCCAGTGACCTGATGTCTTATAAAGATCTACTGTTCCAACACAAGGTGTAAGAACATGCTGGTAGCCAAGCTTTCTTTCTTTATTCTTTATATAATTCTCAAGCTCCTGCCATATAACATATCCCTTTGGAAGATACATAGGAAGTCCACGTCCGACTAAGTCATCAACCATGAAAAGCTGCATATCTTTGCCAATCTTTCTGTGATCTCTTTCCTTAGCTTCTTCAAGCTCCTGAATGTGTGCTTCAAGCTCCTCTGGTGTTGGGAAACATACACCATATATTCTTTGAAGAACCTTATTATTGCTGTCACCCTTCCAGTATGCACCTGAATGTCTAAGCAGCTTAAAGTTACGGCATAACTTAACATTATCTACGTGAGGTCCACGACATAGGTCTGTAAAGTCACCCTGCTCATAACATGAGATTGTTCCATCTTCAAGATTAGAGATAAGGTCTAACTTATACTCATCATCCTTGAACATCTCCATAGCCTCTTCTTTAGAGATTTCCTTACGGATAATCTTCTTGCCAGACTTTGCAACCTTCTTCATTTCCTTTTCAATCTTAGGAATATCCTCATCTCTTATAACATCATCACCAAGATCTACATCATAGTAAAAGCCTTCTGCAACTACTGGTCCAACCCAGAACTTAGCCTGTGGATAAAGATGCTTTATTGCCTGTGCCATAAGATGTGCACATGAATGATTTAATGTTTTTAACTGTTCATCTTCTTTAAAATTAACCATTGTTTTTCTCCTTCTAATAAATCATTTCTTAAATTCTTTCCCTATTCTGCCAGCATTCCTATAACAGCATACTTATACAGTTGTTTTAATATTAAATATATTGTTATAACAACTTCATCTGGCTGTTACTACAACGAAAGCACCCATAGGTAGGTACACTTTCGCCTGCCTAAGGGTGCTTTCACACGGTTCCACCTTATTATTTCACTTTCATGGCCTGTAACGTACACCATACGGTAACGCTTCGAAGCATACAGCAGCTTAAAGCCTCCTTCAGCTTCTTTTACGCACAGCTCAGGAATGGTTTTCATGTAATAGTCACATAAACTGCTTCCACCATATGCAGCTCTCTCTGTATGCTCCACATACACTACTCTTTCCGTCATAGCTTTTATTTATTTGCTTTACTGGTTGTTATTGTACCACGTGATTGTTCAATTAACAACACATTTTTTAAAAAGAGCCATTATTCTTTACTCTTAAAATGTATTTCTGGAACTGCTACTCCTTCATATGTGACATGTGTTTTCTTTTTATCTACGCCTTCTGTGTCCTGTTCTGTTTCTTTTGTCACTGCCATATCAGGGCTTTCATCATCCTGACCATTTATATGAATCTCTGGAATCGCCAGATTATCATATGAAAGATTGTAACCTTTTTTAGAAGTGTTATCTTTATTCCTGATTTTTTTAATAAAATTAAACATATCGTTCCCCCTGATTTAAAACAGCTATGACTATCAGCCAATACCCACAGTTTAACTGTTTTAACTTTTACATTTATAGTAAATTAATAAACAACGTAATAACAAGACTGTTAAGGAAATCTGCGAAAAGACTTCCTATTAATGGGATGATAAGATACGCCTTAACTGATGGAACATATTTATCACATAAGGCCTGCATATTGGCCATGGCATTTGGTGTTGCACCCATACCGAAGCCACATGTACCAGCAACAAGCACCGCAGCATCATAATCGCTTCCCATAACATTAAATACTACAAAATATGTATAAAGTATTATTAACACTACCTGTGCCACAAGAAGTATGACAAGTGGAAGTGCAAGTGATGCAAGCTGCCACAGCTTAAGTGTGATCATAGCCATTCCAAGAAAAAGCGAAAGCGCTATACCACCGAGGTCGTTTATCTCCCCCATATGTATAACAAACTTATCGTTTTCTGCATATTCTGCAATATTTCTCATAAGTGCTGCTGCTATCATAGCTCCGATATATATAGGAAATGTCATTCCTGTCTGTGTAAGTGCCCATGAAAATACTGTACCTATTCCTATCGCTATAATAAGCTGGAATACCGCTGCCGCATACATCTGTGTATGACGCTCATGCTTCTTCTCATCCTCAACTAACAGACTATCATCCTCTGGAATAGCTGTTTTTAAAAGATCCTTCTTCTCTATAAGCCTCTTGCCTAAAGGTCCACCTATAATACTTCCGAATATAAGTCCGAAAGTTGCCGCTGCTGTACATATAGTTGTAGCCCCCTGTACATTAAAATCTTCAAGTACAGGACCAAATGCACCTGCTGTACCATGCCCACCTACCATAGGTATGGAACCTGTACACATTCCTATAAGTGAGTTGAGACCTAATAATTTTGAAAGTCCTACTGCCACAAAATTCTGCGTAAATATAAGCACGATCACAAGCCCAAGAAATACTATCAAAGACTTTCCACCCTTCTTTAGCACCTTAAGATTCGCCTGAAATCCTACAGACGTAAAGAAGAATACCATACACACTTCCTTTAATATATCATCAAACTCAAATTCAAGAATACCTGTTGCGTAACATATACATGTAAATATAGCAAACAGAAATCCACCAACTACAGGAGCTGGAATACAAAATCTCTCAAGTATATCTATCTTCTTTCGTAAATAACTTCCAAGCATCAGGACAGCAACAGCAACTGCCATCGTCTGATACATATCTAACTGAATCTTCATATATCTCTCCATTTCATTTAACGTATTAAAAATATCTGCTGCAGGCTGTTATTCTGTCATTCTGTTCTGACACTCACACCCTGTTTTTTATAATACGCCGCCGCTCCGGCATGAAAAGGAATATCTATACCACCTGCTGCTGCTTTCACATCAAATAAAGAATCAAGAGATGTAGCATTCTTAATATCTATGCTATGTGAGAATATAAGGTTTGTAATCTGTTCCGTTACTCCTGCTGACAGGTTAGCTGATGCCACAAGCACTGCCCTCACACCAATTGTATTAACAGGCTCACTTTGTCCTGTATATGTATCAGCTGGTATTGTATATCTCTCATACAAAGGATATGCGGTTAACATTTTCTCTATACATTTCTCATCAATACTTATGACATCTATAGAACATTTCTTAGAAAGCTGCTCTATAATGCCTGTTCTTATTCCTGATGTAATAAACATAGCATCTATTTCGCCTGCTATCAGCTTATCCACAGCTTCTGAATAATCCATGTTAACTGCCTTTACAAGCTCATCTGTAATACCGCTTACTTTAAGTATCTCTTCTGCATTCTTCTCTGTTCCGGACTCTGCCGCACCTATACTTACAGTTTTACCCACAAGGTCATCAATCGTTTCGATACCTGAAGCACTTCTTACTATTATCTGGCAGACTTCTGTATACAATGCTGCCACGGCTTTATAACCCTTCTTATAATCTCCGTCCTTAAAAGTCCCTTTACCATTATATGCATCACTTAACATATCAGCCTGGACTATTCCAAGATCTATATAGCCTCCGGATAAAAGCCTGAGATTCGCTACTGATCCTGCTGTAGCCTTAGTTTCAAATGAATAATCACTCATATCATCATGTGCAAGCTGTGAAAATGTATTCGCATACGAATAATACACTCCACCTATATCTGCCGCACCAAATCTTATATTCTTACCTGTACCACTGCACCCAGTCATGACAAGCATAATAAAAACAAGCATCAACGCCGCTATCCGTTTCATAAATAACTCTCCTGTATGTATTCTTAATTATAATCAACTGCTGCATACAAATCATGATTTTAGTGCAGAAATCTATTTTTCATGCTATTAACCACGCAGCATCAATTCCTGTTCCACTACTTCACCATTTTTTATATATTTTCTTGGCACTCTCTTACTTACAGCACATGTCAGCTCATAAGGAATAGTTCCCGCCATCCAGGCCATCTTCTCGATAGGATTCTTTTTACCGAAAATCTCAACCTCGCTTCCGACATCTACTCCTGTCTTATCTGTTAAATCTATCATGCACATATCCATGCATATTTTGCCTCTTTGTGGTGCCAGTCCTTCACTTGTCATAAGCTCATATCTGTTAGAAAGACATCTAAAGAAGCCATCAGCATATCCATAAGGAACAACGCCTATTCTTGTTTTCTTATCTGTCTTATATATTCCACCATAGCTTATGGCTGTTCCTTGTGGATACGTCTTTATAGTGCTTACTGTTGTCTTAAGGGACATCACTGGCTTAAGGTCGAGCTCATTTGCAAATTCACCATATCCATACAGCAAAAGACCCGGTCTTACCATATCCAGCCATGTTTCCGGATATCTTGCAACTGCCCCTGTATTAGCACAGTGCCTTATCGCAAACTTCCTTCCCAGCTTTTTTTCCACTGCATCTATGACACTTGTAAACAATTCAAACTGATGTTTTGTATATGCCTTACATTCATCACCAGGCTCATCTGAAACAGCAAAATGCGTAAATATTCCTTCAGGCATAAGTCCTGGAAGTAAGCACCCCTCACATATTCCCTCAACACCACTGTCAAAGTATTCGCCATCACACAGATAGCCAAGTCTTGACATACCTGTATCAACCTTTATGTGTATCTTTAATATACCACCGCACTTAACTGCTTCCTCACTGTATTCAAGTGCTTTAGCCTTACATGTAACTGCCTGTGTTATATTATTCTTTATAAGCTCACCAACCTCTTCCTTAGGTGTATGTCCAAGAATAAGTATTGGCATTGTTATACCGTTGTGTCTTAACTCTATAGCCTCATCTATACTGCTCACTGCAAGATAATCTGCACCAAGCTCTTCAAGAAGCCGGCTTACCTGTACCGAGCCATGACCATATGCATCTGCCTTTACTACCCCTAAAAACTTAACATTATCACCTATTCTTTTTCGTAATGTCTTATAATTATGAGCAAGAGCATCAAGATCTATCTCTGCCCATGTTCTTCTTAATGTTGACTTCATATTAATCTCCATTCCTGCGCATGTTTTGCACTGACCATCATTTCATCTATTATATTCTGATTGACATTTTCATGCAACTATTCTCTTTTATTATTCTACGCTTCGTACAACTCTACTCTTTCGTCAGTAATCTCTATCTCTACCCTGTTGGTATTCATCTGCTGGTCATTAACCTCCATGGTATACTCAAGTAAAATATGTATTGCATCCTCCTGCCTTTCTATCATGAGGACACTTGTAAATATAGAGATATTAATACTTCCATAAGGAGTATTATAACAGCTGACCGTTTTCTTGTTTTTTACGAATTCCATACATGTTGTGATAGCACCCTTTCTGCTTACTTCAACACAGTCATCTGATATTTTTATAAGACTTACTGACTTCTGGTCTGCACCATCATAGACTTCTTCAAACTTTATATATTCCTTACCGCCACGCTTTGTATATCTGCCTACATTTATGACTTCTATATTATCAGCCTCTTCTTTAATGCTTCCATCTGCTGCCTGTTCTTCTAACGCAAGCCCTTTTAACTTAATATACACCTTATCTTTCATATATTCCTTACTCCATTTTTATTTGTATTTTTCATCTGCCGGAATCTGCACAGCTTTTTAACCACTATATTAATCACTTAATAAATCACTCAATATCACTCAATAATTACTCAATAATTACTCTATAAATCTGTTAAATATCTTAAGATACTTAAATCTAAACTTCACATTTTCCCCTGATACCATACTGTATTCTTCCTCTGTGAGCACTCCTTTAAGTTCTTCCTTTGACTCCTCTGGAACCTCACCATATACAGCATCAACAAAACATAAAGGTGGATATAAGACACACCACCAGTTTTTACCCTGTGCCTCTCCTATATCTACCCTGAAAGCCTCATATTCTCCGGGTGGAAATGTCATGTCTCCATATGTTTTCATAGGAAAATAACAGTTCTCAAAATACACGTTAACATCACTTTCATCTCCAAGACTCCTAAGTGTTGCAGCTGCAACATTCCTTATATTCTCACTTTCGTTATAAAGCAGCTGTCTGGACTCATCAACTGACTGTGACTTTGAAAGAACCGGACTTATATAAGCCAGCACTGCCTCTTTGACCTGCAGTTTAAGCCACTGGTCTTCTTTTGAATCACTTTCTGCCCTTACATGAAACCTGATAATATTAGAAGCAATTCCCTTCTGAAGCTGTCTTTCCTCACTGTCACTATACAACCTGCCACCTGCAATTACAAGCATAATTGTCGCGGCTAAGATAAATACCCAGCCAGCCTTATTGTTTTTATCACATTTTTTATTAATATGCTTTTTCCCATATCCTCCAGATTTTCCACTATTCATTATTCCCTCCATAATATTTATGTACTAAATAAGCTTTTAACAATAATAGCAGCTTATAAGCTGCCTTACGTTTAACATTAATGTTACTCACACATACATAATTCCCATATAATGGAGATCTATACCTAAGCTCTTACAATTTCCATAAAAATAGCAATACCATAAAAATAACGATACCATACAATCTGACTGATTCATATGATATCGTTACTCTTTATGTTATGATATACGCATTAATTATACCTAAATATTAAGAAGTCTTATAATACCCTTTTCCTGGTTATTAACATGCTGTCTTACTATAACCTTGGCTTTCTCAACATCTTTATCTGAAAGCTGCTTTATGATATCGTTGTGCTCACTTATAAGAATAGAATGGGTCCTTGCATCCTTAACATATTCAAGACGATATCTGTACATCTGCTCACTAAGACTGTTGATAAGCTGTATAAGCCTCTGGTTATCTGTCATTGAATATATAATATTATGAAATGCCACATCAGCATTTACTATCGCTACCACATCCTTTGATACTATAGCCGCTTCAAACACCCTGTTAGCTGTTTTCAACTCTTCTATGTATTCTGCTGTAACATTTTTACATGCAAGTGTTGCTGCAAGCTCCTCAAGTGCTGAACGTACTTCAAGAACATCCCTCATGTCTTTAACAGTTATATGGGCAACCTCTGCGCCCTTTCTTGGTATCATAATAACAAGTCCTTCAAGCTCAAGCTTTCTTATAGCCTCTCTTATAGGTGTACGGCTTACACCAAGCTTGTTAGCAAGCTGTATCTCCATAAGCCTTTCACCAGGCTCCATCTCTCCGGTAAGAATAGCCTGTCTTAATGTATTGAATACAACATCTCTTAATGGAAGGTACTCATTAACATCCATCTTTAATTCGCCTTTCATCTTCTAATCCTCCATATGTATATCTCTATATTAGTAAACTTCCGGTTTTCGTATGACATCATATATTTTCTAATATACACAGTCCCTATACTTAAAATGTTTCTGTTATATATACCTGCCTTGCATCCTCCTGCGCCTTTAGATATTCTTTGCATTTAAGCGCTGTCTGCTCATCAGGAAATATACCAAACACTGTAGGACCGCTTCCACTCATCATGGCATTATACGCCCCCTGGCTTATCATATCGTTTTTAATCTTGGCAATAACAGGATACATAGGCACTGTAACATCCTCAAGCACATTCCCCATACGCTCTGCTACCTTCTTAACATCTCCTTCGTTAATAGCTTCAATAATAGCATCTATATCTGGATGCTTCGTTATAGCACCCGCATCAAGACTTTCATACACCATTTTTGTTGAAACATTGATAGGTGGCTTGGCAACCACTATATGACAATGTGGCATAGGTGAAAGCTTTGTAAGTTTCTCTCCTATTCCTTCTGCAAGTGCTGTTCCTCTCATAATGCAGTATGGAACATCTGCACCTATCTTAACCCCCTGTTTCATAAGCTCTTCGTTGGATAAACCAAGTTCAAAGAGTCTGTTAATTGCAAACATCGTTGACGCAGCATCTGTACTTCCACCTGCCATTCCTGCTGCTATAGGAATGAACTTGTTAAGGTCTACATCTATACCACCGCTAAATCCATACTCATCCTTCATAAGCTTGTAAGCCTTGTATATCAGATTGTTTTCATTAACAGGAAGAAACTTAAGATTAATGTTAATCCTTATCTCATCTTCGGGAATCTTTGTGATTATAAGCCTGTCATATATTCCAACAGTCTGCATAACCATTCTGACATCATGGTACCCATTCTCCCTTTTACCCAATACATCAAGACCTAGATTAATCTTGGCTCTCGCCTTAAGTCTAATTGAATCCATATCTTTTATCTCCAGTTTTATACAAGTATTAGTGTCAAAATCACCTTTTATACTCATATCATTATATAAAACATATTGTATGAAAGCAAGTACAATGAGCCAAATTATACGTAAATTGTTGCAAACAGTTGCTTTTTAACGCACTGCTTAAAGCCAGTCATAATATGTATAAAAATTCCCGGAACCAGAACTTATTGGCCAGTTTCGGGAATGTATAAAGATATAAAATCGTGTAAGCATTAAATAAATATATCAAACTGCTTCGTTAACATCAGCACCTGAAGCTTCAACATCTGAATTCTTAGTTTTTTCAATCTTAATGGTTGATTTCTTCCAGATACCTGTCCAGTAAAGTATATATAGTATTACAGCCGATGTAGCATTACTTACTACAACCGCATACCACACGCTCTCTACCCCCATTCCAAGCACATGGGAGCATACCCATAAGGTAAGGAATCTGAATATCCAGATACGTGTTGCATCTACTGCCATAGTTATCATAGTATGCCCACAGCCCTGGAAAAGTCCCTGTGTAACATTATAAAATGCATTTGTCCAACAGCACATTGCCATGATTGATAAGAAATCTGTTGCAAGTGGGACTACCTGATCATCAGTTGTAAAGAATCTGACCATAGGCTCTGCAATAAATCTTCTTGAAAGAATCATGCCACATACAAACAGGAATATCGCCCCTATTCTAAGCGCTATATGATATGATTTATCAGTCCTTTTTACATTGCCAGCACCCATATTCTGACCAACGATAGTTGATATGGCAGAACCGATACCATTAGCCGGCATGGTTATGATACTGTTTATCTTGTTACCTATGCCATATGCTGTCATCGCAGTTGCTCCATACACATTGACATTCTTAGTCATAAGAAGGAATCCAAACTGCATTGTACTTCCTCCTATAGCTGTAGGCAGACCTATCTTTAATATAGACATAACCTTGCTTTTATCAAACCTGAAGCCCCTGAAGTTAATACGCACAAGCTGGTTCTTTCCAGTAAGGGCAACTACTCCTATAACTGCACTTGGAATTTTGGCTATAAGTGTTGCAAATGCTGCACCACCTATACCCCACTTAAGTACAACTAAGAAAAGTGGATCAAGTATGAGATTAATCGAAACACCAAGTATATTAAGCAGTAATGGTCTTACAGTATCTCCCTGTGCCTGCTTTACCGCAGAATACAGATTAATCATAAAAAGGAATGGTAAATCCATAACTACTATTCTTAAATATGTAAGTCCATAATTATATATATCACCTTCCGCTCCAAGCCATCTTACAAGACCTGATGAACATAACCAGCATATGCATGCACATACAACAGAAAACCCAAGTGAAGTTATACATATATGGTTAGCCATAGAATTTGCCTGTTTATCTTCCCTTGCACCAAGATATTGTGATATAAGAATCGCACCCGCTGTTGTTATGCCAGCTCCGAAATTAATAAGTATATTCTGAAAAGGCGAAACAAGCGTTATCGCTGCCTGGCTTGTTGTTCCTATCTTTCCAAGCCAGAAGGTATCCGTAAGATTATACATTGACTGTATAAAACTGTTAAGCATAACAGGTATTGCCAGCGTAAGTATTGCCTTTACAAGGTTACCATTAAGAATCATCTCTCTTTTACTGTCACTTATTGGTCTTGCCATGTTTTCTCCCTCTCTTTCCTATATCTGCATATCCTTATCATCTTCCTTATGTCACGATTCGCAGCTTCGCTACTCGCCGCTGCTATCGCAGCCGCTTCCTTTTCTTTTGCGCTCATCATTTCGTAATTTACTCTTTATTTTTTCTAATATATATGTTAGCATAAAAAGCAGTAATTTCTACTAATTATTATTTATATTTAATGCAAATTACAGATTATTTGTACGTTTTCTATTTTATGTGCAGAAATGAGGACTACTATGTTACAGGATATGCAAAAGAATTTTGAAATCAAAAAAATTAAACGTTCAGCATGTAAGATGAAGGAACCACATTCCCATCCATTTCATGAACTGTTCTATCTGGCAAAGGGGGAATGTACGGCATTTCTAAGCCATAATATATATAAGTTCAGCAAGGGCGATATTGTCATAGTCCCAGCTGGAACCATACATAAAACTGATTATACAGGAAAAGGTATCAACGAACGTATCGTTATAAGTTTTAAAACATCTGTTACTGACTGGCTGAGTAACGTCGTTGGAACTGATATTGTATCCGATGTCATGCAGACTGGTGTTATAACTATACCTGAAAAAAGAAGGGATTATATAGAAAAGCTTCTTGATAAGCTTATATTTGAAAATGAAGGTCAGGATCCTCTATCACCCGGCTTCGTAAGTGTGGCTCTGGCTGAGCTTATACTCTTCATCGCAAGATGCAAACAGTATGAGGAAAATGTTATAAAAGAAATCGATGTAGACAACCAGATTATGCAGGAGGTTGCCACTTATATATACAACCACTACAGCGAAAAGCTTGTTCTTGAAGACATGGCAAAGCAATTCAACCTGAGCCGTTCATATCTTTCTAAAAAATTTAAAAGTGTAACTGGTTTTGGTTTTAAGGAATATATTATTAATGTCCGAATAAAACACGCTTGCGAACTGCTTCTTAACACGAATAAATCAATAACCACAATTGCTTTTGAATGTGGCTTTAACGACAGCAACTATTTTGGAGATGCATTCCGCAGAACCAAAGGTATATCGCCAAATAAATATAGGAGAAATCAGGAAAATATATAATATTTCCAGCTATTAATTTTCCGCCAGACCAGCCGATATATTAAATATAACAAAAGCCATGGATGGCTGTTACCTTCTTTACATAATTTAATTCACAATCACTAATAATGGTTAGAATGGAGGAATAATATGGGATTAAACGGAGTTAATTCTTATTACACAGGTTACGAGGCAGTCTCTGGTAAAAAGACTGCTGCTAAAGACATAGACAATACAACAGCTTCTAAGAATACAGATGTTGCTGCCACATATGAGGCTTCAAACGTATCTGATAAAACATCTGCATCTTCTGTAAAAAGCAAGGCTGCTAATCCAGAACTCATAGCAAAGCTTAAAGCTGACTCTGATAACCGCTTACAACAGCTTCAGTCACTTGTCACTAATATGTTTAAGAAGCAGGGAATAACTATAGGAACTGCTGATGATATGTGGAAGGTGCTTGCGAGTGGTAACTTCACAGCAGATGCTGATACTATTGCCAAAGCAAAGGAAGATATATCTGAGGATGGCTACTGGGGTGTTAAACAGACATCAGATAGAATCTTTGATTTTGCACAGGCTCTTGCTGGTGATGACGAAGAAAAGATGAAAGCTATGAAGGAAGCTGTAGAAAAAGGCTTCAAGGAAGCTACTAAAACATGGGGTAAAGAACTACCTGATATATCTAAGAACACTTACAATGCTGTTATGGATAAGTTTGATAAGTACTTCTCTTCCAAAAAAACAGATTCCACAGAAGCATAATATAACTTAATACAATAAGCTGATAAAGCCAGATAAAATATGCCACACATTTACTTATGTGCATACATATTTTATCTGGCTTATATTTATTGTTTATTTCTGCTCCTGCATGCTCTCTTTTATCAGCAGCAGCCTTGTACCGCATGGTACAACATCACTGTCAGATAATCTTTCAGCCTTCTCATTGTCACTTCTTATTGCATCACAGGTAGTATTATATTTCTTTGCTATATCCCACATGCTGCATCTGCCATCAGATATATATCCTACCATGGAAGGCAGTGAAGCATAATACTCTTCATCTGTTGGTATGTACTCACACTCATCTATGGTAGGAAAATCTACCGGTTCAAAGCATATGGCATCCAGTGATACTACTGCCTTCACCTCTATCTTTGCATTACTTCCCATAGATGCTGTAAGCTGTTCTATACATGGCCTTATCTGATATTCTATATTCTCTTTATCATACTCTTTAACTGCTACGACCCCGGTGTATGGTATAACAGAATTTACGCTGCCCATAGGTGCATTATCATCAGATGTTATGTAACATACATTTACCATAACTGCACCTCTTACTTCTATGCCCTCTGGAACACATTCATAGTCATCTATCTGGACTCTGGCAGTTGCATTCACTATCTGCAGAAGGTTAATATAATCTGCCAGCTTTATGTTATCAGAAACTCTGCACTTTGTATTGTTTCTTATAAGAAGCTTCTTAAGATGTACATCTGACTGTTTTTTATTCATTGTTCCTAACGGAACATATATATCCCACAACGCTGTCTTTTTACTGTCTTTATATGAGCGGATATCCATATCAAGTACAAGTTCTACTGCTATATCCCTGTTATTCCCATCATAATCAGGTTTTACATCGATATTTTTCCCCGTCATATTAAAGCCTACATAACATATGCTGTCAGGGTCGGCACCACTCACATCTATTATCCCTGTAAATGGAACTGCTGTCTCATACCATTGAACAGAGCCCGTGGCATCATTTCCAATATACATTATAAATACACTCAGTTCTCCGCTTACGCTTAACCCATCTTCTGTCATCCGCGTACTCACATTTCTTACATCAACATCATCCCATACAAGCTCTGATATATCTGTTTTTCCGTTTGGCAATGACATACTCTCCTTAATTCTTAGATTATCACGCATATTGACATCCATCTGTGCATACTCATAATCCTTGAAAAGAAGCTGCGGCTTACATCCCTCATCTTCTGATATCTGTGCTGCGACTTTTGCATTTTTAATCTCTTCACAGGTAACTGTGATACTTACTATCGCTTTAACACTTATCTTTCTTGAGTTAACAGGTTTAATTGTGAGGTCTTCTATGTATGCTTTACATGTCACATCTGTATCGGATGCATCACATGACAGATTCACATTCTCCACAAAATGCAGGCTTCCATCCAGTCTTACCGGTATAAGTCTGCCTCCCTCCTGTCCTTTACCTATATATAGCACGGCATATTTCAGATTACCCTCAACCTGTGCTTTATCCTGATTAACCCTTACGCCATCAGTCACAACCAATCCAAAATCCTTTATTATACTGTCTATATCTGCCTTACTGTCTGGTACATTATAATCATCATCCAGTGTTATCTGCGTTGTATTAGAGCATTTTATAGTATATTCATGAATATTGTCATATTTAAGCTCCAACTCATATACCTCCTGATATCAATGTTTGCTGACAGTGAACTGCTTTATTAAAGCGGATCCACTCAATTCTACCATCATTCTATGCCTGGATCATCCCTTGTATTCCTTATTAATCCATAATCTTACTTATTCACATTACAGGCAGCTGTATCTATCATAGAAAATCTGAATATATATGTCATGCTACATCCTAAACACCACTGTCTCATCCCTTTTTTCATATTTTAATACTATGTATGGAGTTGTTGGCACTTCATTAACAGGCTCATTTTCCGCAGGTCCCATAAGTGTAAAATCAGCATATATAGCATTACCACTCTTATAGACATCATTTACCTTAATGCTATATCCTGACGTTTCCTTAGTTCCAAAACCTGCAACAACATATGTATAATCTTTCGTTGTGTATGTCATTCTTAGTGTATTTGTTTTTTTGTTATCTATAAGCTTCTTTAACTCTGCCGGAAGATCTTCATTCTCTACTACTGTATAATCAATCACCTCATGCTCTTTTGACTCATTCTTACTGCAGCCAGTCATAGTCATGATGCTTAAAACTATGATGCATAATATTGCAGGTAATATGTATATGTATCCTTTTAAAGCACAGATATATTCTTTTGATGTATACTTATCCACAGATTGCTTTGCATCCTTAGTATTATATCCACATAATCGAGACATAAAAAAATCCCCTTGTTAATAAGACTAATAATATCTTATTAACAAGGAGATTCCTTTATGCTTATATTTATTAATATTTTTATAGCTTCAATAATCAGTCAGCTACATATCCTTTACTCTTAATAACATCTATAACCTGATCCACATACTTTTCACACTCATCATGAGTTCCGGCCTCAACCATAACTCTTATGACAGGCTCCGTACCACTCTCTCTTACAAGTATACGTCCATTCTCACCAAGTGTATCTGCCACTCTTTCTACTGCTGCCTTAACATCCTCATCGTTCTGTGCTGTAGGCTTATCATATACACGTACATTCTTAAGCACCTGTGGATATATGTGAAGTGGTGCTGCAAGCTGTGCTAATGACTTTTTCTTTGCTATCATAACCTCCATCATCTTAAGCGCTGTTATGATACCATCACCTGTTGTTGCATACTTGCTGAATATGATATGTCCAGACTGTTCACCACCAAGACGATATCCATTCTGTGACATACACTCATATACATACTTATCTCCAACCTTAGTCTTTTCATAATCAATACCTGCAGCATCGAAAGCCTTATAAAGACCAAAGTTCGACATAACTGTTGTTACAACAGTATTATCTATAAGCTTTCCTCTCTCCTTCATATAACATCCATATATATAAAGGATATGGTCTCCTGTTATAACATCACCATTCTCATCTACACAAAGACATCTGTCAGCATCACCATCAAAAGCAAAGCCTGCATCAAGATGCTCTCTCTTTACAAGATCACATAAGCCTTCAATATGTGTAGAACCACAGTTAGCATTGATGTTAGTTCCATCAGGGCTTGCATTGATAACATAAGTCTTGGCTCCAAGTGCATCAAACACAGCTTTAGCCAGTGTCCATGCACTTCCGTTAGATGCATCAAGACCTATACGCATTCCCTTAAAGGAATATATGGCAAGACTCATAAGATATCCCATATATCTGTTACGTCCTGCTGTATGATCTACCGTACAGCCTATCTGTTCCTTTGTGGCATATGGGATATCTCCCATCTCACCATCAAGATACTTTTCTATTTCGCCTATAACATCTTCTCTCATCTTTTCGCCTTTGCTGTTGATGAGTTTAATACCATTGTCATAGAAAGGATTGTGGCTTGCTGATATCATAATACCGCAATCAAAATCCTCTGTTCTTGTTACATAGGCAACACTTGGTGTTGTTGTTACATGCAGAAGATAAACGTCTGCTCCTGATGCTGTAAGTCCTGCAACAAGAGAATACTCAAACATATAACTGCTTCTTCTTGTATCCTTACCAATAACAATCTTAGCTTTTCCATCTTCCTTTTCCTTACCATAAAACCATCCAAGGAATCTTCCAACCTTAAATGCATGATCTACTGTAAGTGTAACATTAGCTTCTCCACGGAATCCATCAGTGCCAAAATACTTTCCCATTATTCTGCCATCATCCTCTCTGTTGACCAGATTTCAACTTCATACTTGTTAGCCTTGTTGTATCTCTTTCTAAGATCCTTAAGCTGCTTAAGGTATTCTAACGTAACCTTGCCTGAAAGCTTTGATTCGCCCTCTGTTCTTTGCTGGAACTTATAAGGTATCTCTACAACCTTCTTATATGAACCCATAGCAAGAACTTCAACCATAATCTTCCAGCCTATAGGCTGAAGATCTGCATGCGCTATAACTTCACGCCTGAACATAAAAAGACCGCTTGTAGGGTCAGATATCTGTCTTAAACAAGGAAGCATCCACTGTCCTATCTTTCGAGCTGTTCCAGATACGAACTTTCTGTACCAGTTAAGTCCACCATCATCTCCACCTGGTATAAGACGGCTTGGTATACAGAAATCTGCTCCACTTTCCATAGCCTTATACATATATTTAAGTACAACTGGTGGATGCTGCAGATCAGCATCCATACAAGCCATATAATCACCCTTTGCAAGCTCAAAGCCGCGAAGAACAGCTGTCGCAAGACCAGTTTCTCCTGTTCTGTGTTCCATCCTTACCTGTGGGAAGTCTTTGGCAACCTCCATAATAACCTCTGGTGTATTATCTTTACTATCATCTACAAACAATATTTCGTAATCTATCCCCTTAAGTGCATCATTTATCTGTGTCACCAGATTTCTAATATTCTTTCCCTCATTAAATGTAGGTACAACTACTGATAACATATTTTTCTCCTTCTGATATCTATAACATTCTGTAGCTTATTCATCTGCAAAGTAATGTGCAGTCACATTCATCTTATACATGATTACTTTATACAATAATAGTAATTCTAAAAAGCGTGTTAATTATAATACCTTTATGTAAAGTTCGCAAGTATTTTCACAAAGTATACACAATGCGTGTTTTTGTACATTACTATTCAGCTTTAACGTTACATAAGCAGTCCATCCCAGAAATACCATGCCGATATACATATAACCTCTGCAGCTGCAAGAAGTACCATAATAACACGCCTTGTATTTCTGCCTGTTAAAAGCAGGGCTTCTGTAATCCCTATATATACAACAAATGAACCGACTATGAATCTTAATGTACTCATGACACTTGAAGTAAGCGGTATCATAAGTGCAATTATGCCAAATATACCACAGGCATAATGTTTCCTTACCAGCATGATCACATACAACAACAATGTAAAAACACACAGCCAGCCAAGTATAATTCCGTTTATCTGCTTAACATCTGACATCTCTCCAAGCCTGCCAGTACATGATTTAATAAGTACTCCGATAACAGGAAACAGCTTCTGCGTCCTCCACGCCTTCTGCACATGATAAAAAGCCCATGCATCTCCACAAAAGCCTCTTAAAAATGTCATATAAACAAATATTCCCAAAGGACATATAGCAAGTGCCAACAGCTTTCCTGCATCTGATATAACATCTTTTATAAATGCTTTTATAGCTGCCACAATCCTTCTTTCCTCATCTCTATGCTGCTTATACATAGAAACATACATATCTGTAAGTAACACAACTATCAATGTACAGCCTACTATTCTGGTTGCACTTGCAAATGCTGCAGACACTCCTGCCATCATATATTTTTTTTTCTTTGTGTTATAGAAACACAGCACAACACACATAGTAAACAGGCTTTCTGTATACATAGAACCATAATATACTGCACATGGTCCTGCAAACATCAGAAATATGATTATATTTTCTATATCCACTCTGTCATACTTATCTGTATCAAGCTCCAGCCATGCGAATCTAACAGCATAATATACTGCAATTATTATGCATATGTTAGACACCAGCATGCCAATAGCATATGTGTTTATATATCCACCTGTAATAATCCTAATCAGGGCACACACCATAGGATACAGCGGAAAAAAAGCCCAGTTAGCCATGCCTGAAGACCTTGGAAGCTTATATCCTTCCTCCGCCAGCTCCTTATACCATTCTGCATCCCATGGATTCATATAATACAACAGGTTATGTGGTGTATCTGCCACAAGATTCATGACTGGAACCATAGCCCACATTACAAGGCGTGATAACAACCAAACAACTATTATTTTAGTAAAAAGTCTGAGCTTTTCATTATTCTTATAGTGCTCTATAAATACTGAAAACATTTATATCCCCAATACGTATCTTATATTAACTATTATACTTGCAACAAGAGGTATTGCAAACATAAGCACTGCAAGTACTACTATAATAGCCATATACACACCACTTGCACATGCCTGCATCCATCCCGGTATTCTTATATTCTTATAATGATCAACAACCATAATGGCAATCATAGCTATAAGTACAAGAACAGATATGAGCAATCCTTTATCCTTAGTAGCCGGCTTAAATGTAAATACTATCTCATTTTCGCCACTATTAACAGAAACTCCTGTAAACATTCCTGCAATATCTTTAGTTTCGCGTTTTTCACCATTCACTGTCACTGTCCAGTTATCACTCTTTATTATAGGAACCATAACATAATCATCTGTGCTGCTTCCATTAACCTTTACAGTAACCGAATTGTTTGTGTATGTAACCTCACTCTGCCTATTCTCATACTTCTTACATAAAGAATCAAGTTTATCAAGGTCAATACCACCCATAGTAAATATGTAGTTTCCAACTGACACCTCACCATTATTATCAAGTGGTCTTGCATAATCAAGTTCAACGGTAACTTCCTCATTTTCAAAAGTGCCAATATATATAAGTCCATTATTATAATCAGTTGCATAATACTTATTACTTACATTACCTATAGTTGGTATATCTATCTGCTTTCCATTAACTTTTATTGTAAGGCTTCTGAACAGATTAGAAACATTAGCATCCGATGTTCCTATATTACAATCTGCAACACTCATATACACTGCTGCTTTTCTACTTATCTTATCCTTATAGGTCTGTACAACATGCGTTGTCTGTGTTGACTTATCTGGTGTTGTATTATCAGAGGTTTTATTTATATCTGCTGTCTGTGCTGCACTTACCTCGTATGTTCCTGTACCTGAAAGCTTTCCATACTCTGTTACAAGCTTATCTGAATCACCACTTAAGGCACTGTACATAAGATTATGAAGATATATCCAGTCCCTGGCTGTTGTGTTCCAGTTATATCCGGATTCTGTGCTGTTTCGCTGGCTCACTTCTGAGAGCTTTGTAAAATCTTTGCTAAAATCTATTGATGCTAACCTGCTGCTTGTAACCATCGCAAAAGGAAGCTGATAATTAGCCTTGTACAGGTCATATTCGTTATCTTCTGTTCCTTCCTTCTCCAATGTATACAATGAACTGTCTAACTTATTAATATTAACCGCTTCTGTTACGTGTATAAGTGCATCTGAAAATACTGTTCCGCCTGAATCAAGCGCCCAGAGAAAATACTTTGAATGTCCCCATCTTACAGTTTCTTTCTGTGTATTCTTCTGAAGTGCTGCTGTAAAGCTTGAAAGTGAACCTCTCTTCATAACAAGCGGATAGTTCGCATTCATACTTAAATCAGGATTCGTCACTCTGTCTACAGGTGATGAGCTTATACCAAGATTATTCGTTGCATTAACTGCAAGCTGCACATAGTCACCATACTGATATGGCGCATATGTGTAAAACTTAGGTGGTCCTGTCATGGCAAATGCTCCTATGAACACTTCAACTGTCACAAGACTTATGACAACACTTACCTTATAACCATTCTTCATAACTGTTACACCTATAATGTGTATTACAAGCATAACTGCAAATACCGCAATAAAGAATACAAATGCTGCTACATATGAGTTCACTGGAAGTTTATCATATATCACTGCCATAACTGCACATATAATAACAGTTACCACTGCCTGTATAAGAGCCTTCTTTTTCTTAATACAGTCATTTACCAGCACCTTATCTGCATATGCACAGGAAAGACATATAAGTGTAAATGCAATAATATAACCATTTCTTAATGTATAACCATTATATGAGCCAAAATGCCACATAATGTTAGTACCTTCCGCTATTGCCTGTACCATAACGATAGCTATAAGCGATATGGCATACCAGTTAAATCTTCTTGCAGCTTCATCATTCTTATATCCCACTGCTTTCATGCTTCTGTGGATTCCTGTAAATATTATCACGAAGAATAATCCCATGCCATAAAACATCATTATTCTCTCAAACTCACCGAGGCTGAAGCTTCTGAAGGTCGGATTAGATATCCATGAAAAATACTGGCTTACAAGCGACTCTGTATTACCGGTTCTTTGTGACTGTGAAAGCTGTGCAAATACTGGTATAAGCATAAATGCTGAAAGAGCAATTCCTGTGAATGTGCCAATGCCTACATTCCACGCCTTCTTGCATCTTTCCTTCTTATCACACATGAATATAAGATACATACCGCCAACAAGAAGAATATATACAAGTGACATAGCAGCAAGATAATAATTGATTATGAACATAACTGCTACCATGATGATATAAAAAAGCTTCTTTCCTGTCTTTTCCATAATATCAAGTGCCATCATAAGAAGTGGAAACAGTGCAACTATATCCATCCATGGTGTGAAGCATGATGCATACAGCAAAACATATCCGCAGAAAGCATATGCTACTGCAAACAACGCCTTTATGTTATATGACAGTGAGTTATATCTTTTATTAATAAAAGCATACATTGTAACTGACATGACAAATGTTTTTATAACAGTAAGCACTGATATAAATTCAAGTATATAATCTCTTGGACAAAGATATAAAAACAGATTGAATGGGCTTATCATAGAGAATGCTGACATACTCATAGACACATTCGTTCCAAGTCCTGTATACCAGTCAAACCATATACTGGCATCACCATGCATGGCATCCCACAGATGTGCATACAAAGGTGCAACCTGCTGCATATTATCAAAAAGGTCTATTCTGCTGCTTCCAAAGGGCCATATACCCTTAGCCACAAGAACTATTAACATAACAAGTAGTGTTATCAATCCCGGAAACAGATAACCCAGTATCTTTTTTCCTTTATTATCAGAACTGTTATTCATATATATCTCCATTCATGTTTATACGTGTGTTACTATACAGGTAGACTTACCATTTACTATGATATTTCTCTTGCCTGCACTTATAAAGAAGCTCTCACCAGCCTTAAACTTCATCTCCTTATCATAATCATCTGTCATAATAGTTCCTTCTCCCTCAACTACTATAACTGATACAAAGGATGCCTCATCAACTGGTATTTTCGCCTCGTCCTCAACCTCGTATTTAATTACCTCAAAGTACTTACATTGTACAAGTCTTTTTGCCATATAATGTTCATTATGTGTAAGCATTACATTGCATTTGTTATCTCTTACATACTTAACAGGATTCACAACATCAAGTGACTTGGCAACGTGAAGCTCACGTGGATTACCAAACTTATCTCTTCTGTCATAATCATACATTCGATATGTGCAGTTAGAATTCTGCTGTATTTCACATATGAATATACCAGCACCTATGGCATGTATTGTTCCAGCCTTAACCATAACAACATCGCCCTTTTTGACATCAATCCTGTTAAGAATTTCTGTTATTGTGTTGTTTTTTATACGTTCTTCTATCTCTTCCCTTGATGAATCCCTTGACAGTCCACAATACAGATATGCACCTGGTTCGGCATCAAGCACATACCACATCTCATTCTTTCCATATTCATTTTCATTCTCAAGCGCATATTCATCATCTGGATGAATCTGTATAGAAAGTGCCTGCTTTGCATCTATAAACTTGATAAGAACAGGAAATCTGTCCTGCGCCTGGCATTTCCATCCAAGTGCCTCTTTTCCGATAATAGTAAGATAATCATTAAAAAGCATGCCCTTATAATAGCCATCTGCTATACGGCTCTGACCATCTGGATGTGCAGAAAGCTCCCAGCTCTCGCCTATAACATCATAGTCACATTTCTTTCCAAAGACATCTCTTATCTTTGTTCCACCCCACAGGTTATCCTTGAAGGCTGGATCTAACTTTACTATAGGACTGCTATCTGACCTTACGTAGTTACCCTCATTATTACCTGTTTCATATCCATATATCTTTACAAGATCATTTTCGAGTATGGAATCACCTATTCCTACCTCTATGATAACTACATTCTTATCTGTTTTGTTAGCTACCCTGTGCTTAGTTCCTACTGGCACAAAGACACTCTCATATTTATGATAATCCTTTGTTTCAGTTCCCAGCGTTATAGTCGCAGTTCCTTCAACTACAGACCAGTATTCTGCTCTTAACTCATGCTGGTGCAGATTCATCATCATACCTGGAAATACCGTTACCTTCTTGACCTTATAGCCCTTTGAATAGTTAAGAAGTTCATGAATACCCCATTCCCTGTATGATATTCTGTTATAATCAAAATATGTCTCATACTGATTCATATTATCTTTTACTATTTCTTTTATATTATCAGCAGACTTCCGGGATGATATATACACTGCATCCTCTGTATTAACAACAACCATATCTCTAAGGTCATTAGCTACTACAAGCTTTCTTTGTGCGTTGTTAATAACTGATACGTTACTGCAGTCATTCTTAATTATATAATCAAGCTTACCCTCTGCATGCTGTTGTTCTATATCACATACGTTGTCTATATCTTTCCATGTTATATCAGCTTCAACAACCTTAAGCTTATCACAATCCTTAAGCACAAGTGATTCTATGCTTCCACTAGGAATATCCTTCATAATATTCTCTGAAAAACGGATTGCCCTTCTTATTGCTGGAACCTTTCTTTTGGCTGTTCTGCATGTTCCATAAAGCTCAGGCTGCTCTTTTCTTACGATATTTATCATATCTCCAGCTCGAAATACAAGCATTCCGCTGTTCCACAGATATCCCTCATCATAAGAGTAACAATCAGATATTTCTGATGAACAGCTATCAAAATCGACCTGTGGTATGAGCCTGCACACATCACAGTTATCCCTTAATATATATCCGAGATTCTTTGCCTGGTATTCAGGTTTCACACCAATTACTGCTATTACACCTGACTTAGCCATATCCTTGGCGCTTATTATGGCATCCTTATAGCCTTCTCCATCTATAAAATTATCTGAATTAACTATAAGCACGAATTCCGTAGGATTAGCAAACATAGTTCCAAGTATAATCGCTGCTGCTGTTCCTTTTGCTGTTCCCTCAAGAATCAGTCTGTACCTTAGACTCTGGAATGCCTTCATCTGTCCATTTACTATATTTTTATATGCCTCATTAGTTACTATTATAAATTCATCACAATATGGCATATTTCTCACAACCGTTTCCTGAAGCAATGAACGTCCTTCTTTAAAATTCATAAACTGCTTAGGATAATTTTTTCTGGACAATGGCCATAAACTATCGCCACTGCCGCCTGCCAGGATAACACACTTCATATAAATGTCCCTCCCAAAATATACTAATTAATTATTATCACTATTTTCGTTTGAAATTGGTCTGTCTTGTTTATCATCGTCTGAATCAGAGGTTGTCTTTTCTTCTGCAGTTGTTTTCTCTTCTGTAGTCTGTTCCTCTGTTGTTTGCTGCTCTGTTGTTTTCTCTTCTGTAGTTTGTTCCTCTGTTGTTTGCTGCTCTGTTTGTTCCTCTGTTGGTTCCTCTGTTGATCCATCTGTTGGCTGTTCTTCTACAGAGCTTTCTTCCTGCTGCTCCCTTGATTCTTCGTTATTTCTTGTAGTCTCTCTTTGTGTTTCTTCCTGTGTATTCTCTCTTCTTTCAGTTTGTGCAGTATTGTTTTCTGTCGTATTTCCTTCTTCTGTCTGTCCCGCAGTAGTGCTGCCAGCTGTTGTGCCTGTCTGCTTTGTTGTTGGCTGTTTTGTTGTATAATACTGCATGTCACGATAATCATAATCTTTATTAACTTTTTTCTTATTATTCTTTCCAGCTATAACAGATACAAACAATACAGAAACAAGAGCAATAACAACTATACATCCTGCAATCCATGACATTGCCATTCTGGCAGGCAATGAAAGTGCTGGGAACAATCTTCTTATAAATAGGGTAACAGCATTTTCATGATGTCTGTTCCTCTTCTGGTATACAGAGCTTACAGCCTCCTGCTCATCATATTCATTGCTGTATTCTTCTGACTCATCATCCGATTCATCATACTGTTCTTTATCATCGTCTGAATTTTCGTATGCATCTTCATATATCTCATCTGAAATATTATCATTTGCAACAGCTGCCTTAGCTTCATCAGCTGTGTTTTCTAAAGCAACTGCCTCTCCTGACAGTATAAACTTAATCTGTGCTATCCAGCTTCCAATATATGAGCTGTCAACATCTGTCATTCTCTCAATAGCATCTACCGACTGCATCTCATATGCATATAACTCTACAAGTGCCATCTGTACAGAATCTAAAGATTTTAACTTTTCATCCTCCTCATCAAACACCGAAGGACTTCTGAATGCATTTGCCTTTTTCTTCATATACATAAGGAGCTCTTCATCTTCACGTATTTTTGAGAACTTATATTCTTTAATATCTGTTTTTTCACTTAATTCCTTTGAATTCTCATCTACTGCATTTACAAAAAAATATGTTGATACGATAACTGCAATCTGTTTATGAATATTTTTCGTCAGATCTATACCATTTATCTTACTGCATACCTGAATAAGAGCTTTTTTAGCCTGTGTTGTACTCTTTGCTTCATCCTTATATACTGGATATGAGAGGGCATATACTTCTTTATATATCTTATTGCACAACTCCTTTTTCTGCACTTTACCATCTACAACATCCTGTATAAGCTGAACAAGCTCTTTATCCTGTTTATTATTCATACATATCTCCCTATTTTAATATAATAAAACTCATAACTTACTTTTTACTTACTATCCCGTTATTATAACACCTTGTTACATAATTGTCACTATCACTAACACCATCGGCAAATATCACTAATCCCACCATGAAATATTAAAAGCCGCGACCATGCAGAAAACCTTCCCACATAGCCACAGCTTAATAACTGATATCTATGAATCCGACGATAAGATGATATCATAGCTAGAAATTAGCATATATAAAATCTGAGGTAGTACTTGTGCTTCCATATATAAGTATAAACATTATAAATACTATATATATGAACCACCTAAGTACAATGTTCCTTGATGCTACCGCCTCTCTTATTTTAATATTTTTTTCCTTAAGAATGCTTACAACAAATATAATTATACAGCCAGCTGCAACAATGATAAGATCCTGTGCTGTAAGACCAACTGCCTTAACTGTTGCCATGGATATCTGTGACAAATGTGCTTTAGTCACTGTATCTAAAAGCATGACATTCGCTGCATGAAGATCCGGCGCCATATCAAAGTAAAAACCTATATTAACAAGTATAAATGTTCTTATGATACAGAACACCTGGTACCACCAGCTTTTAGGATTAATGTGTAAGCTCTCGTGTATCCTTGCATACACTGGTGCAAGCATGCCGCTTGCTGCTATGATAACACCATTGTACATGCCATACATTATATATTTCCACGCGGCTCCATGCCATATACCTACTATAAAAAACACAAGCAGATTGGCAAGACTTACTGGCAGAAGCTTTCCAACATTATTTCCAAATGTTTTCTTACACCATTTGCCGAACTTATTCATACATTTTGATAAGGAAAATGGATAGAATATATAATCCTTCATCCACGTACCAAGTGTTATATGCCATCTTCTCCAGAATTCACCTATAGAACGCGAAAAATATGGCTGTCTGAAATTCTCATCCATGGTGATGCCAAACATCTGTGCAATACCAATTGTAATATCAATACCACCTGAGAAATCTGCATACAGCTGGATACTGTAAAGAATCACACCAAAAACGTTAATCCAGCCCCCATAATTCCAGTAGTTGTTAAATATAAGCGTTACTGCTGCATTTACCCTGTCAGCAAGCACCATCTTCTTAAGCATGCCCCATAGTATTCTCTGTAAACCAAACTGTATATTTTTAAGGTCGTAGGCATGTCCCTCATACAGCTGTTCACCAAGCCTTTCATATCGGCCGATAGGTCCCTGAAGAAGCTGAGGGAAAAACGATACAAACAACGCATACTTAAAGAAATTCTTCTGTGGCTCATGCTTTCCCCTGTATACATCAACAACATAACTTACTGACTGGAATGTATAAAACGATATACCAAGCGGAAGTGTAAGCTTAAGAACACTTAATCTTTCCGAACTTCCAAATGCAGATAATATCCCGTTGATATTACCTATCATAAAGTTAGTGTACTTACATACTGCAAGCACTCCGAACGAAAGAAGGATCACACATAACACGACCTTCTTTTTTTTGTTAGTTATATCCTTCTTAAATGCTTTCTTTGTCTCTCTGTCTGCATCCTTATCCGGCTTTTCACTATTAAGCTTTCCAAGTAATATTCCACCTGTATATGTAACAGCTGTAGTCAGTATCATCATCCATACTGTTGTAACATGATATGAAAAATAATACATGTAGCTTAATATAAGCAGCCATACCCATCGCACCTTTTTGGGGATGATATAATATACAACCAGCGCCATAAGCGCAAACAGAAAGAATTCAAATGTTGTAAAAGACATACTGCTCTCCATTCTTTATATCATAGGAAACCAATCTAATATGACTTCCATTCAAGTCCTGTGGCATCCTCATAATCCTGTACCATAGAGTTATACATACTCTCATATGAATCGTAAAAATATCTGCTCTCATCCAGCGTTCCCTGTGCATCCTCGTAAAGAACCTCCGAAAGAAGCTCCGAATAGCTTTGTGCAAGTTCTCCATACATATGGCCTTCTGCATCCACATATGCAGAATCATCTCTTGGAAGTACTGACATAAGTGCCTTATTAAAATCATAATAGGCTATTCCATAGCTGTCAAAGAGTGCTTTAAGCTTCGTAACTGCCTTATCAACCTCTGCATCCCTGAATGCATCTGGTGTTATAGGCGATTCTACACATACTATCTGTATGTCATTTTCCTTACAATACTCAACAAGCTGCTCAAACTGTGCTATAACTGTCTTATCAAGCTCCTTATTGGCATTTCTTTTCATCGTCTGTGTATATTCAGGATTTCCCGGAACTTCATTTATCCTGTATCTATAGCAGAAGCCCTTTCCCATATAAGGTCCACCTGCTGTAGCAAAATATCCATCCTTATCAAGTCCTGCTGACATATCATAGTTTTTATATTCTTCCGTTTTCTTTAACTCAATATTGGTCTTTGCCTTATTCAAAGTGCATTTCCATGTAAGCCTTCTTGAAAATACATTTCTTATGTCCAGATAAGACTTGTTCTTCCACAGATATTCTGCTTTAATCTGTGGATCCTTTATCTGCTGATATATAAACGACCTTGAGAAATGATTCTGTGATTGTCCATTCATCCAGTAATAATAATCAACATCTACAACTATTTTTTTAACGTCATTATCCTCGCATACAGACTTTAAAACATAATACATATCATCAACCGTTTCACCAGGAATACCCATATTAAATGAATTCACTCCCAGCTTTTCGTCTATACTGCTTGTATCTATACTGCATCTTGTATGGGATGCTCCAAGAATTATTGTATCATATCCATTATCCGTTCCTGCATTTTCAGCTTTAACCTGGTTAAATATGAACCTTATATATCCACTTTCTGCAAACAGATAGTCACATACACATATAACTGCCGCAAGCACACATATAAATATTACGCATCTAATGTGTGGCCATAACTTTTTCATACCACGCCTCGTTTCTTTTATTTGTTAGTTTTATATTCATTACAAAGCATTACAGCTGATTATATCATTGTCAGGCTTATTAATTGTTAACAATATGTTAACTCTTTTTGAATTTCCTGCGAAACCTTCTAACAAACATAAAATAAAAGCTGAATCTTTAACCATCGTTTTTAAGAATCAGCTTTTATTATTAATTACTTATATTTTACGTTACCACAGAAACCTGTTTAGCAGTTTACTGTACAGGAGCTGCTGTTTCTGCATTGTTAGCAGCTGTTGTTCCTGACGTTTCTGCTGCACCGGTTGTTCCTGATGTAGTACCGGTTGTTGTTTCTGTTGTATTGCCCTTGTCTGGTGCAGTAGTTTCAGGCTCTCCTTTTTTCTTTTCAACCCTGATTGTTATATCCTTCGTTTTAGTGTCACCCGACTTATATGTTGTAGCAAATGCAACATTCATATCACATGCACCATTAATTCCTGGGATATTTGCTGTACTTGTGTACTGCCATATATTATATCCAAAGTCAAGATCCGGAACTTCATCACCATCTTCATACAATCTGTTACTTGGACTGTTATAATACTTATAGAAATACCATGCAAGCCATACATTATACTTTGATGTAAGTTTGTTTGTGTGAACCTTATTTACCCAGTCATTCTTACTCATATATATCATAGGCTGGTATCCATGACTCTTTACTGTATCGCAGAACGCTTCACATATGCTTGTAAGCTCATCTTTGTTAAGTCTGTCACATGTTCTGTAGCCGCTTGATGTTTCCCAGTCGAAGGCTACAGGATATGTTATGTTATAGTCCTTTATAAGATTAAGAGTATATGATGCCTCTTCATATGCCTCCTGGACACTTAATGCCTGTGAGAAGAAGTATACTCCTACCTTGATGCCATTAGCTGTTGCCTGCTCTATATTGTATCTGAAATAATTGTCCTCATACAGATTACCATCATCACCTATAGATCTTCCGGCTACCTTAATCATGGCAAACTTATAACCAGCATCTGCAACAGCACCCCAGTCAATTCCACCAGCATCGTTCTGCCAGTGTGACACATCAATTCCGTTAACTGTTTCTGTTACTGTCATGCCTGGTGCTGTATATTCATAATGAACCTTGTAGTTTCCTGCATTCTCAAGTGTAACCTTTATATCCTCAGGATTACCACCATAATTCTTAACCTCATCACCTGTCATCGAAGCAACCACATTACCCGCTTCATCTGTTATAGTAAATCCAATAGGTGCTGATGAATTATAAAGCTCATCAATCCTTACGCCAGCAAGTGGTGCATATTCCTCGCCTGCTGTAACTGTTTTATCAGGATTATCAACTATAATATCATAATCCTTTGCTGTATCGTTCACTTTACTGTTACCTGAATCAGGTTCGTCAACTTCTACATCGCCGCCTATTTCAGTTGTCGAGTCATCTTCTTTAATCTTATCTGCAAGGTCCTCTTCTGGTATAAGCTCAACCGGCTTATCCGCGCTTATGACTATTTTCTTACCATCATATTCAAACTCAAGTGATGAATCTGTTTCTATCACATCTGTTTCTGTTTCCTCTTCCGCCTCAGTCTGTGCTGTAGTTTCCTCTGTAACTTCTTCAACTGTAGCCATGACTATAGTCTGCATAGTTTCTTCCTGTGCCGTTTCCACACCAGCCACTGTATCAGTCTTTGAGTGATTTCCAAGCACTACTGCAACGACGATACCTGTAACTGCCACTGCACATACCGCCCCTGCTGCTGACAGACAGACAACCTTATGAAGTGAAACGAATTCTTTTAGTTTGTTTAATAGTTCTTTTGCCTTATTCACTTTTCATTCCTCTTTTTCGTATTCTGTATATAATGACACAATATTCACCATATACACCTCTAGTCTACAATTAACATATTTTAGCACATGCACTTACACTTTTCAATTAGTGTTTAATTAATTATTGCAATTGTAACATTAAGATATGCGGCAAATGTGACCCATAACAGATATGGAACCATAAGCCATGCTGCGACCCTGTTAACATGAAAGAAACGCCATATTGTAAATATTATAAGCACCCACAAAAGCATCAGCCATATAAAAGCCAGCCATAATGCTTTAAACTTAAAAAATATTACAGACCAGCCTATATTCACAAAAAGCTGTACTCCATATAATACAAGAGCTTCTACCCTGTCAGCATCCTTTGTTTCACATACTATATATGATGCTATTCCCATAAGCACAAAAAGTATTGTCCATACAACAGGAAAAAGCTGACCTGGTGGCGAGAGTATGGGCTTATGAAGATTTTTATACATCTCCATTGAATTCCCAGTAAGAAGCCAGGATATAACACCTGCTCCCAGACTCACAACCAACGCCAGTATCAGCCTTTTCCAATTAATTCCTTTATTTGCTGTCATAAACCTTCTCCTATCTGCTGCATATGCTTTTATACATAGCTGCATTTATAATCTAGGATATAGTTTATGTAAAGATATAATAATTATTCATAAATACATACAAAACCATTGTCAACATATATTCTGTCTTACTATTCTTTTACAGACGTTCTTCTGCCTTATCAAGTGCCGCTGCCACAACAGCATCCATATCATAATACTTATATTCGCCAAGTCTTCCGCCAAATATAACTCCATCCAGTTCTTCTGCAAGCTTCTTATATTCAGCATAAAGCAGACTGTTCTTCTCATCATTGACAGGATAATAAGGGTCATCCCCAGGCTTCCATTCAGAACTGTACTCCCTGCTTATAACTGTTTTAGGCAGCTCATTTCCATTCTCATCCTTACCGAACTCAAACCATTTGTGTTCTATTATTCTTGTATAAGGACTCTTTTCATCAGTATAATTAACCGCTGCATTGCCCTGGTAGTTAGGCATATCCAGCACTTCTGTTTCAAAACGTACACTTCTGTACTCAAGTGTCCCAAGCTTATAGCCAAAATATTCATCTATCGGTCCTGTATACACAACATTTGATGCAAGCTTATCCAGCTCTTCTTTTTCTTTAAGATAATCTGTGGACAGTCTTACCTCTATTCCATCAAGCATATTTTCAACCATTCTTGTATATCCACCTATTGGAATACCCTGATAAAGTGCATTAAAATAATTATTATCAAATGTAAATCTAACTGGAAGTCTTTTTATAATAAATGCAGGAAGCTCTGTGCAAGGTCTTCCCCACTGCTTCATTGTATAGCCCTTTATAAGCTTCTCATATATATCTGTTCCAACAAGGCTTATTGCCTGTTCTTCAAGATTGTGCGGATTACTTATGCCTGCTGCCTGTTTCTGTTTTTCTATCATCTTACGTGCTTCATCTGGTGTAACAACACCCCACATTTTATTAAATGTATACATGTTAAATGGAAGTGAATATAGCTCACCATTATAATTAGCCACAGGTGAATTCGTGAATCTGTTGAATTCTGTGAATCTGTTAAGATATTCCCATACCCTTTTATTATTAGTGTGGAATATATGGGCTCCATACCTATGTACATTTATTCCTTCTATCTTTTCTGTATATACGTTACCTGCTATGTGATCTCTTTTATCTACTACAAGTACTTTTTTTCCGGCATCTGCTGCCTGTCTTGCAAATACTGCGCCGTACAGACCGGCACCAACTATTAAATAATCATACATAACCTCACTCCTTTCTCATGTTTGGGCGGGTCAGAAGGTTAAAAGCCTTTTCGTGCATGCACGAACGGCTTTTCACTTTCTGACCCTGGCTGTTTTACTTTTTTTGACGATGCCTTCGAATTGCTCCGCAGCTTCGCTGCTCCCTCAATTCTACAAACATTCGAACTCCGCTGATTTGCCTTGCAAATCGCTCCCTTCTCATGTTTGGGCGGGTCAGAAGGTTAAAAGCCTTTCCGTGCAAGCACGAACGGCTTTTCACTTTCTGACCCTGGCATCGTCATAGTAATGTTTAAAGTAGACACGGTAGAATATTGCCCAGGTATCGTTAAAAGCTCTTATACAATCTTTTATTCCAATCCTGTTTGAGTCTTTTTCTCTTACGAAAACTACTTCTACCGGCATCTGTGCTATCTTAAAGCCTCTTCTGTGGACTGCAACAAGAAGCTCTATGTCATACGCAAAGCCGGATGTCCTTATAAGATGCCCTACCGGTTTTATAGCCTCTGCCTTAAACACCTTAAGTCCCGTCTGTGTATCCTTGACATTCAGATGAAACAGTAAAAGAAGCATTATATAATAGCACATGCTTATGACTTTTCTTTTAAATGGATATTTAAGCTTTGAATCCTTATGGAACTTGCAGCCTATAACCACATCCACATTGTCGGTAAGCATCTTGTTAAGATATCCTTCAAGCTGTGATGGGTTAATCTCCAAATCCGCATCTACGAATGCTATATATTTTCCGTTTGCCTGCGATACTCCTGCTATTATTGCATTACCCTTTCCCCTGTTTTTATCAGAGGTCACCAGTCTTACTCTCTTATCCTCTTTCTGTGCCCTTATAATCTCAGACTTTGTGTTATCCTTACTTCCATCATTAACTGCAACTATCTCTATATCTTTTACAAACGAGGAAACTATATCCAAAGTTTTCATTATACTTGAATATATAAGTTTTTCTTCGTTGTATGCCGGCATAATAACAGACAGCATTCCGTCAAGTTCAATCATATACTTCCCCCTATAAACAATACTGATAATTGTACACTAATATATATATTGTATCAACCATAGTTTATCACGCAGGTATAATGTAAGCAGCAAAAGATATTTTATATTTTCTGCCATATCATACTTATATATCACAGATATTAAAAAAACAGACCTCTGTATTAATCTACTTAGAGGTCTGTCTTTAATCACCTATACAGCCTGTGGTATGAAATATTATTTTCTTCTACATGCTGTATATTAACTTAATGCCGGCAACGGGAATCGAACCCGTATGGGAGTATAAGTCCCGCAGGATTTTAA
>OGXD01000567.1_pt1 | contig 33107 bp, 20 predicted proteins | sample 1576211 | NCBI WGS metagenome assembly OGXD01 (sample SAMEA3541470, study PRJEB24748) | human gut metagenome | biome: human gut; feature: human-associated habitat; material: faeces | place: China | collected 2012
CCGTGCCGCAGCCGCCGGAGCGGTGCTTAAGCCGTCAGGCGGGAATTGTGCGGTGATGCCTTTACTGTTCCACTGGGATCCCCTGTGGAACAATGTGCTTCCATCAAGCCAGCGCGAAAGGCGGGTGAGCAGATTGAATAGAACAGGAAACAACACAACAGGTTGGGCGCGCCGGCTGACAGCGCTGCTTGTCACCGCTTGCCTGGTTATGGCAATGGCCCTGCCTGTATACGCCGAGGTGGATCTTCTGCCCGACGCACCTGACGAAGTAGAGCTGCTGGAGGATGAGCCGGGAACGGCCTCCGGGGAGGATACCGTTCCGCCGGAGCAGAACGCCGCCACCCCGGTGCCGGATGCCGCTACCCCGGAACCGGAACAAAGCGCCGGGCCGGAGCAGCCCGCCCCGACCGAAACGCCGGAGCCCACGGCAGAACCCACCCCGACCCCGGAACCGACAGCCACCGCAACGGCCACCCCTGTGCCGACCGTGACCCCCACCGCCACCCCGGAACCGACCGAACAGCCGCAGAAGATGTACGCCGAGGAAGCGGAAGATGAGGATGGGGCGCTGGAGGTTAGCGAGCGGGCAGCGACAGATGGATTCACGGTTTACTTTGCAGTAAATAGTAGTAACACAATTGAGGGTAAAACAATTGATGATACAGATGTTATTAAGTTCAATGGGCAAATGGATAGTGGAAATACTTGGTGTACACATCCAATGGAAAAAACAACCATCAAAACAAGTGATGGCCGCACAATCTATGCATTGAGGAATTGTACTGATGCTACCGGTAATAATTTCACGACAATCCAGTTTCAATTATGGAGTGGTAATAATGTCTGGAAAGGAAAGATAGAATTAAAAGTTTCCGCTACTATAAACTCCTACAACCTCAAAATGTATGATGCGGAAGCTGGAACATGGACAGACGCATCCACTTTAGAGGGCCACAAATACTTTGCAGGCAAGACCATCAAGTTCGAAAACCGCAGTGCAGCTGCTTTAACGAACGTAAAGGCAAATTTCTATATCCCTGATGAGGGAGCCTTAACACCGGTTAATGGTGCCTCAGAAGTTCCAACTGTCGCTAAGGGAGGCGTCGCTAATTTTATCATCCCAACCGAGGCATGCTCTTATGTTCAGTTTACATGGGTTGAGGACGGTCAAAAAAAATCCAGCAAATTCTATAACTTCTATAACGAATCTGTTAGTGATGATAAAGAATCCTTTATGTACAGTGAAACAAGTGACTGCTTTATCTATACTGGCGCAGACAACGTAAGATGGGGTAGAGAAAACTCTTTCCGTATCTATTACGATGCTACTTTCTCAAAGCTGCCAACGAAGAATGAGGATACTGGCGGCGACTATTCAATCCCCAAAGACAAGCAAAGTACGGTTTACTACCGCTTAAAAGGAGAAAATGGCAACGAAAGCATAAACGGCACAATGAGCCGGATTGGGAGCACAGATTACTATGCAGCAGATGTGCCGGAGGGCTATACCCAAATTGTATTCTCTTCGTATCCGTTGAGTAACGATGATAACCTTGCAGGCCGCGGCGACAGTACAGGTTGGGAAACCATCCCTGATTATAAGGATAAGGAACCGTGCTTCTATGCGGACACGAATGACGATGCAGTATATGGCAAGGGCCAACGTGGCAATGGCCAACGCGGCGGCTACTGGGCTCCAAAAGATACCCCGCGTGATGCCGAAAAGTGGAAAAATACTACAATAGTAGATATTGCCGATGCTAAATTTACGGAAGATCCAAACACAAAGTATGTTACCAGTACGCTGTATGACTATTATACAGATTATGAACTGAACGGCAAGAACCGTGATAATTACAAAGATAATGATAATAAAGCTAGTCACCGCAACTGGGTAACCTTCCGTGAATTTGATCAGGCGCTGAGCGATTACTACAGCAACAGTGGTACTACTGTTCCTTATCCTATGTACACAGGCCAGTTCCAGCCTGATGCAGTGGGTGCGGACGGCAGAGAATGGGGAATTCGCTTTAGTGAGATTGCCGATACGCTGAATTTGTACGGCTATAAGAAAGATAAAAACCTGTTTATGGCCGTCAACAACTCGACAAGCGATAGAAACGGCAAGGGTTTAGGGCAAAATCAAGAAAAGCTGTACGACGAAACCTTCCAAGGCTTGGCTGGCCCTGAATTAAAAAACGGCGAGCCTATAATGAACGGCACCAATCTTGCTATGCCGTTCTTCAACGAAGAATTCCTGCAAGGAGAAAACTCCAAAAAGGCAAAACTTGGCAATGTCTACAAAGAGGTTTCTTTCCCCTTTACACAAGATGAAGTCTTTAAAGAATCGGACGCTACCAATGCCAACGAAAAAGGCGTCAAGTACTGGTACTTCGATAGTGACAAAACGACACTGTATCTGAAAAACGATCCAGATAATGGGGGTTACTTCCTACAGAAGCAAAATGCACTGGAATCCAAGTCCAAAAACCTGAAGTCTGATTCTACGCCTGTAGAGGTAAAAAACGAGAAAGGAGAGACGGTTAAAAACGAGAAAGGAGAGCCGGTTTATACCTACGGCTTCTTCCCCTTCAACAGCGGGGCGAGTGAAAAACAGGCTTCTACTTATAACTATGGCTTTGGTGCTAAGCTGCAATTCCAGTTTACCCTGACAAGCGATGGTACAGTAAAAGATGATAATGGCAACAACATCCCCATCAAGTTCTTCTTCTCCGGCGATGATGACGTCTGGGTCTACATTGACGGTAAGCTTGCACTGGATGTTGGCGGTGACCACGGTAAAGCTTCTGGCCTGCTGGAGTTTGGCGCGGACACCAACGGAAACAACTACACCTCGTATGTCAGCGACATCAAGGCAAGCAACAACACGGTTTATGATTCTGTCGAAGACAAAACCGTAACGTATCTGGGTAACAAAATCACCTTTAAGTACAAGAGCAAGGAAACAACAACGTTGAAGCCCGGCACCCACACCCTTACCATGTACTACATGGAACGCGGTATGTGGGAGTCCAACATGGCGGTGGCGTTCAACTTCCCGGATAATAACGAGCTGCAGGTTCAAAAAATCGTTGATACAACAGATGTCAATGATTGGTTCAAGAGCTGCTTCGATACTCCCGATCTGTTTGCATTCAACATCAAAAACCAGGCAACGCACTATCAGAATCCTAAACAGGACGCTACCATTGATTCGGATGTGAACCTGATTAAGTTGAATAACAGCGACTATGCGAGCTGTAAACCAGCAACCGAAAATAGCAAGGGAAATATTTTTAAACTAACCACAGCGCCGACTGGTGAAGAAGCATTGCATTGGTATGGGCAATACCAAGATACCAATCCACCCAGCGAGTGTCGAAGTGAACGGTACGGCATACTGACATTGAGAGATGCGATAGATATCAGCCAGAAGCGATACCTGACGTTCGATATTTACGCAAAGTCGGAAAGCGGCCAGGGCGTATTGTCGCTTGGCAACTTGTACCTTGAACTGCTGGACAAGAACGGAAAGCAGAAAGGCTGCCTGGACAAAACGTGCCTGAACGGTACTACATACGGCACGGTAACGCTGGCAAATGATAAGTGGATAACCGTAAAGCTGGACTTGTACAAGCTGAATGCGGAGGATGACTTTGACCCGAAGCAAGTAACAACGATCCGTGTGGGCGATAACTACCCACGGCACATTTACTTCCGGAACTTTGTATTCTCGGCCCAGGCCAAAGCTACAACCAAAACAGGCTTTACCACCAAGCAGGAAGATATCCCTGTTTATGGTTCCATTGATGCCAAAGGCCTGAAAAATGCCGCAGGCGCACAGTTCACAACCACTAAAAACAACGATACGCAGGTTGTGGACAAAAACGGCCAGTTTATGCTGCAAAACGGTGAAACCGTTACCTTCAGCGACCAGTTCCGCCGCGGCAGTTACATTTCGCTCAAAGAAACCCTAAGCCCGAACTTGTATGATACAACCTGGACTGTTTTTGAAAATGACGAAGCGGTTCAAAGCTATGGATCGGGCGAAACCGTTAATAACGGTGGTACGCAAGACCTGAATGGACAAGCCGCAACGGAAAGCCAGCCGGGCCCCGATGATGGCCGAACGGAAGTTTATAATCCTGCACCGGATATTGCAAATAACGGCTACACGGCAAACCAAAAGCCGGAAAATGCAAACACCATTGTGTTCCGCTCTTATAAGGACCCGGACGAAAACACATCTTCGTTGACAAAGCTGAAAGTACAGTTTGTTAATAAGGTGAAAACCGGAAAACTGGTAATCAAAAAAGCTGCGGCAAGTGATGAAGTTAATTTGATTAAAGGCAAATATACCTTTAATGTAACGTTCACCAATGTCGGCGACGAAAGTCTGGAGCAGAAACCCATCAAAAAACAAGTTACCATCAACATGAAAACCGAGGACCATTGCGAGATCAGCGGAATCCCCATCGGAACACGCTTCCGTATTGAAGAGGTAAAGCCGAGTGACGGATCGCACCTGCAAGGCGTGAGCGTAATAGGTGGCGGCGCTGATACACAGGTAGTTGGTAATACCTATGTGCAGGGGTCAATTAGTGAAACGGATGTTACCGCGACATTCACGAACACGATGCATGAATTGATCAACATCGACTTTACCAAAACGTGGGTGAACGCAAATGGTGACCCGTTGGAAGATGGCTTGCCGAAAGAAATTTATGTCCAGCTCCAGCGCCGCAAGACGAAAAACGATCCCTGGCAGCCGGTGGGGTATCCGGACGCAAACACGGAATATGTAACGGTAAGACCGATCAGAAATGGCTGGAACTGTGCCTTTGCGAACCTGGACAAGTTTGACGTGAACGATAGCACGAAGACAAACTACGAATACCGTATTGTGGAAGGTACGGTGGACGATAATGACAGCTTTACCGAGGTAAAGCCGAACGAAACCATTCCGATTAAGGGCAATACGTATGGTGTAACAGCTGAAGCGAAAGCGGAAATCAGCGAGGGAAATAGCACAAAGGTCACCAATGCCACAGTCAATGGTGGAACCATCACCGGCGACAGCGGCACGATTGTGCTGACCAACACGCTGCAGAACCCGAAGTTTGTACTGAATATCATCAAGAAGGACGCGGAAAAAGGCGAAAATAACAAAGAAGTATTCTTGAAAGATGTTGAGTTCAAGCTGGAAAAGCTGAAAGCCGAAACAACAACAACCGAAGGAGAACCGCAGTGGGTAGTAGATACTACCTATAAATTCGATAACGAAAACACAGGTTCCATTACCGCCACAACGAAGGGCGACGGCAAAATCACCGATGTGTTCAAAAATCTGGAACCCGGTACATACCGCCTGACGGAAACCAAGGCACATCCGGGGTACAACCTGTTGGCACAGCCAATTGTGATCAAATTTACCCAAGGCGGCGAGTGTTATATTGATGGGGAGAAAATTACGGACACAAAAACGTTTGTGAAGTCCGGCAACACCTACACCATGAACCTTACCGTTCTGAACCGTAAAACGCCTGAGCTGCCCCACACGGGTGCAGACGCGCCAAGCCTGTGGCTGCTGATCGGCATGCCGCTGGCGGTGGCAGGGCTGTTGATATTCACATTCCGCTACAACAGGAAAGGGGGCCGGCGACATTAACCATCCCCCGGAAACCCAGCAACCCCCAGGGTACAGGGCCTGCCCGCCAGTGCGCGCCCGTTTACGGCAGGCGCAGCCATAAGCCGGGGTGTGTAACTGAAAAGCTGAAAATATCGCCTGTTTCTATAAGCGCAGCCGGATGTTGTGTTAAGGCTTAAAAAGCCTTGGGATCCGGAAAGGATTCCGGCGGCTCTTTGCCTTACATCCTGCTTGTGGCTGCGAAATATCCGTTATTTCCTTTGTTTTCAGATGCACCTTAAGCCAAGTGGGCAAGCGGCCCAGTTTTCCCTTCCTTTTTTCTTTACGGCACAGTGCGGGCGGCGCGGCAGCGTTTCCCCGCTGCAGCGCCCCGCACTGCACGCCGTGCTGATGCAGAACCCCTAAGCCGGGCGGCCCCGCCGCCCATCCGATGATGATTTTTTTAAGAGAAGAGGTACTGAAATGAAAAAAGCAAAACGTTTTCTCACAGGCCTGTTGAGCGCCGCTCTGGCCCTCAGCCTGTGCGCCATGCCAGCAATGGCAGATGAGGGCGAAGGCAATGCCCAAACATCTACAATCAAAACCAGCGTAAGTACGATTGATGAATCGAGAACTGGTTCTATCACCATCCACAAATATTTGCAGAAAAATGTACAAGAAGATAATGATGGTACTGGTGAAGATAGTCAAACGGTTCCGACTGATGCAGAGGCAGCCCAGGGCGTAGGCTTTACTGTCTATCAGGTTATGAGCAAAGAGAACCTGCTGAACTACTACAACGGGGAAGGCGCTACGGTTACGATCGACACTTATGCCGACGTTAATAATAATAAGCTGAAAGATGGTGTGGAACCCATCAAAACGTATGGCGAAACGAAAACCGACGAAAAGGGCGTTGTAAAATTTGACAATTTGGAAATCGGTCTTTACGTTGTGATCGAAACCTACAAGCCAGCTTCCGTTACGCAGGCTGTAAAACCTTTCCTTGTCTCGATCCCAATGACCCGTAAGGGAGAGGTCAAGAAGGGTGAAGAATGGCTGTATGATGTTGTTGTTTATCCGAAAAACAGCACAACAACCGGCAACTTTACGCTGAAAAAGTACGGTGTAATTGGCAATGATAAAGAAAATCCAACATTGCTGGCAGGTGTTAAGTTTAAGTTGGAACACCTGAAAGATGGCGTTGAATACAGCAGTGAAGCAGCAAACAATGATGAAAACTGGGAACTGATTAAACCGAAAGCCATCGAAGGTCAGGAATCTAAAGATTACTTTGTGACCAATGAAAAGGGCCAAATCGATGTTAACGATTTGAAGCCTGGTACTTATCGCTTTACCGAAATTGGTTACGAAGATAATAGTGATAATAAGTACATCATCAACAAAAACGATCAGTATGTTTTTGTTGTAGACCAAAGCGGTACCACTGCAACAATCCCGACAAATGCAAAACATACGGATGACTATATTGTCGCAGGTAACACGGTTTCTGTTTACAACTATGTACCTGATGTAGACAAGAAGGTCGAAAAGAAGGGTAAGTGGCAGGAAGCTGCTGATTATAGCGTTGGCGATTCCATCAACTATAAGATTGATGTTACCATTCCTGAAAACATTGAGCGCCTGAAAACCTTTACCGTAACCGATACCCCGACTGGTCTGACGGATAATGTTGACACTGTTGTGGTAAAGGATGGCGATACCGCGATTGCAAATGATAATAACAGTGTTTACAAAGTGAAACAGAATGGCGATGGCTTTATCGTTGAGTTTGTTCCGAGCGCAATGGCTGCATATAAGGGCAAAACTTTGACGATTACCTATACTGCCGTTCTGAACAGTAGCGCAGTGACCAAGACCGAAGGCAACCCCAACACGGTAAAGCTTGACTATTCCAAGAATGTTAAGCAGAATGGTGATGAGAAGCCGGATACCGATGAGGATAAGAAGACCGTTCAGGACGAGGCAGTTGTTTATACCTTCAAGATCCACATTGACAAAATTGCTGATGATGCAAAGAAGACTCCCCTGGAAGGCGTAGAATTTGACCTGTACAAGCAGGTTGACCATGGTACCGCCGGTGCGATTACTGACGCCGAAGCAAAGGCACTGGGCCTTGATGAGACCAAGGGCTGGGTACGAGTCAATAATGATGTGGATGCAGCCGGAAAACATGTAGCACTGAAAACTGATAACAACGGCGTACTTGAAGTTAAGGGCCTGGAAAATGGTACTTATAAGCTGGTAGAAACGAAGGCAAAAGATGGTTACAACCTGCTGAAGGCACCTGTTGATGTTACGCTGGATATTGCTTACAAGACTACTTGGACCGAGACAAATCATTACGAGAACGGCGTTTGGGTTAAGCGTGATGTAACCGCGAAGCACGAAAAATTCGACTCTAAAGAGGGAACGAATGGCGGTACGCAGAATGGTAGCAAGGATGGTGACGGTGTCATCTCCACGACCATCATCAACCGCAAGGGCTTTGACCTGCCCACCACCGGTGGTTTCGGCACCCTGCTGTTCAGCGGCATTGGTGTGCTGCTGGTTGTGGCCGGTGTTGGCGTGCTGCTGAGCCTGAAAAAGAAGAACCGCGCCTGATGCGCCCGCCGCAAGGCAAAACAATTTTACAATTCACCAATAGGGTATAGAGGGATAATCCATCATACACAGGGGGAGGGCCGGGTTTGGCCCTCCCCCTATGGTGGGTTATTGGGGAATAAATTTTTTGGGCATACGTGGCCGTTGTTCGGTTGATTTTTAGGCCCTGCGTGTGGAACCACCCCATGGGCGTCAGGTTTGCGGCGGGGAGCCACCCCTCAGTCACCTTCGGTGACAGCGCAAACAGCGCCCCGTCCCCTCTGTCGCTTCGCGACATCTCCCCGCCCCGCGGGGAGTCACCCCTCAAGGGGCGCCAATATCTCACCTTATGTTTGCGCTGTCTGCAACGCAGACTGAGTGGTGGTTCCCCGTGCAGAACCTAAAAATAAATAGGGCAAGGCCCGTCAAACGGGCCGATGGCGAGCATCGGCCCCTACAAATGATTTGCAATGTTTGCGGCGCAAATGCGCCGCGGTCCACCACAATGATTCATGATTCTTTATTATTTTGTCTGCCTCCAATTCCTCATTGCTAATTCTTAATTCCTAATTCTTAATTCCTAATTCTTAATTGCATCAGCTCCCAACTTCAACCCTCTCACGGAAAGGTTCGCGGTGACGCTATGGATACCACAACAAAACTAAAAGTCGGCTTTGCGGCCTTGATGATCCTGTCCGGCATTGGGGTGGCATCGTACCCGATTATCAGCAACGCGGTGGCGCAGCGCCACGCCAGCGAAGCAATCCAAAATTACGATGATACCGTAAAAAGCATGGATACCGAAAAACTGGACGCCGCCAAGGAGGCCGCCCGCCGCTATAACCAGCAGCTGGACAGCGCCGTGGAGCGCGATGCCGCAGGCGAAGCGGAGGATACCGGCACCAGCTATGTGGACCTTGTGGATGTGGGCGAAAGCCTGGGGTATATCACCATCCCGAAAATTGACGTCAACCTACCTATTTACGAAGGCACCAGCGATGATGTGCTGCAAAAGGGCGTCGGCCATCTGGAAGGCTCCAGCTACCCCCTTGGCGGCGAAAGCACCCACAGCGTGCTGACCGGCCACCGCGGCCTGCCCGAAGCCGTGCTGTTCACCGACCTGGACAAGCTGGAAGAGGGCGACTGTTTCTACCTGCATATTCTGGATGAAACGCTGGCGTACCAGGTGGATCAAATCAAAGTGGTGGAACCGGAGCACACCGAGGATCTGGACATCACCGCGGGGCAGGATTACTGCACCCTTGTTACCTGCACGCCGTATGCCATCAACACCCACCGCATGCTTGTGCGCGGCACCCGCATCCCTTATAATGGAGAGGAAGAAACCAACACCCCGCAGGCCGTGCAGTATCAGGCGCTGCGCACCGGAACGGTGGTCAAGCGCGTGGTGGATGCCTGGCCGTGGATCGCGGTAACGGGCAGCATTGTGATCGGCGGCGAAGCGCTGCTGCTGCTTTTGCTGCTGCACCGCTGCAAAAAGCGCGAGGAGGATGACTAAATGGGACGGCTGATTGCTAAAATTCTGGCCTGGCTGGCCATTTTGCTGGGGCTGGCGCTGTTGATACAGCCCACCGCTGCCCAGTGGTGGACCAGCACCCGCAACGCCAAAACCGCTGCGCAGTTTGCGGCCCGCGCCGAAGCCCAGCCCACCGCCCCCGCGGCGGAGGAAACCACAGCCGAACCCCCGGAGCCGGAACGCGCCTACCCTGAACTGTACGCCGCGATGCAGGACTATAACGCGGAAATTTACGCCGGGGGCCAAAGCGGCCTGACCGACCCGTTCGCCTATGAGGAAGCCCCGCTGGACCTTGCTGCCTATGGCTATGACGATGATGTGCTGGCTGTGCTGTGGATCCCGCGCCTGAACCTGGAGCTGCCCGTTTACCTGGGCGCCAGCCGCGAAAACCTGGCCAAAGGCGCGGCGCTGCTGGGCCAGACCTCGATGCCGCTGGGCGGCGAAAACACCAACACCGTGATTGCCGCCCACCGCGGCTATTATGGCGCGGAAATGCTGCGCAACGTGCAGCAGATCCAGGTGGGGGACAAGATCCAGCTGACCACCCCGTGGGAAACGCTGATTTACCGCGTGAGCGAGCTGAAAATTATTGACCCCAGCGATATCAACGCCGTGCTGATCCAGCCGGGGCGGGACCTGCTGACCCTTTCCACCTGCCACCCCTACACCCGCAACAGCCAGCGCTACCTGGTAATTGCGGAGCACGACACCGCCGCTGCGGACACCACCAAAGAGGAGGATTTGCAGGAAAGCGCCGCTACCTGGGACGAAACGCCGCGCCAGGTGACCGTGGAGGATGCCGGCGGCAGCTCCATTGCCGAAGTGGCCCCCCAGGCCCTGACCCCATTGCCGGGGGAGGGCAGCGCGGAATCCGAGGGGAGCGCGATCTCCAATACCATGATCTGGCTGGAAAACAACGCACTGTGGGCCGGGCTGGTGGTTATTGCCGCCGCCGTTGGCATTATGGTGATATGGAAAAAACACCGGGAGGATTAACCATGCAGTACACACAGCAGGCCGCCGCCGTTACGGCCGAAGTAAACAAGGCCGTGCAGGGCAAACAGCAAACGGTAAACACCATCTGGATGGCCATGCTGGCGGGCGGCCATGTGCTGATTGAGGATATTCCCGGCGTGGGCAAAACCACGCTGGCGCTGGCCTTTGCCCGCGCGCTGGACCTGAAAGAAAGCCGCGTGCAGTTTACGCCGGATGTTCTGCCGTCCGATTTGGTGGGATTTTCCGTTTACCAGAAAGAGACCGGCAAGTTTGTGTACCACGCCGGTGCGGTGATGTGCAACCTGTTTTTGGGCGATGAGATCAACCGTACCTCCTCCCGCACGCAGTCGGCTTTGTTGGAAGTGATGGAAGAAGGCACGGTGACGGTGGACGGCGTTACCCGCCCGGTGCCCGCACCCTTTACCGTAATTGCAACCGAGAACCCTATCGGCGCCGCCGGCACGCAGATGCTGCCGCAGTCTCAGCTTGACCGTTTCATGGTCTGCGCCGTAATGGGCTACCCCGATGAGGAAGCGGAGCTGGCAATTTTGGCCGGGCAGAGCAAAGGCCGCCTGCTGGACCGTGTGCGCCCCGTTGCCGGTCAGGCGGATCTGCTTGCCATGCAGCAGGAGGTCAGCACGGTATTTGTGCATGAGCTGATGTACCGCTACATTGTGGCGCTGGCCCAGGCCAGCCGCAAGGACCCGCGCCTGGCCGTGGGGTTAAGCCCCCGTGCCACCCTGGCGCTGGCCAGCATGACGCGCGCGGCGGCGTATCTGGCGGGGCGGGATTTTGTTGCCCCGCAGGATGTGACCGCTGTGTTTGATGCGGTTGCCCGCCACCGCCTGGTGCTGAACGACCAGGCCCGCGCAGGCGGCGAAACGGTGGACAGAGTAATGCAGGACCTGCTGCGCACCGTGCCGCGCCCCCGCCCCGAAAAGGCTGACCGCCATGGCAGGTAAGCTGGGCCGGGCGCTGGTGCTTTTGGTGCTGCTGGCTGCGGCGCTCATCACCCAGGCACCGCTGGCGGTGTTCCTATTAGCGTTTGCGCTGGTGCTTCTGGTGCTGCTGCGGCTGGACGCCGCCTATCTGCGCAGGCAGGTAACGGCAGAGCTGCTGGTGCCGGACAAACCCGTGATACAGGGCGAAGATTTTACCCTGACGGTTCGGCTGCGCAACCGCAGCCGGTTGCCCATCCCTGCGCTTGTGGTGCTGCTGAACGCCGCCGATGAATGGGGCGGGGGGCAGATCACCCTGCGCTGCGCCGCCATGCTGGGCGGCAAGGAGAGCGCCGAACAGCGCATTACCTTAAACGCAGGCAAAAGCGGCGTGTGGAGCATTGCGGTGCGGGGCATCACCCTGCGGGATCACCTGGGGGTGTTCACCGCGGCATGCCCGGCTGCCGTGCAAAGCCGGAGCATCTGTGTGCTGCCCGCTGCCGCGGCTGGCAAAGCCAAAGCGGAAACCGCCCCCGATGAGGACGGCGACGAAGCCGACACCCGCGCCGCCCTGGGCGGCAGCTATGAGCTGCGGGAGTACCGGGACGGGGATAACCTCAAGCAGGTACACTGGAAGCTGAGCGCCAAACTGGACCGCCTGATGGTGCGCGAACCGCTGACCGCCCTGCGCGCTGCCCTGACCCCCGGTGGGGACCTGGACGGAGCGGAGGAATGGGGGGATTTTCCCCAACAGGCGGCGAAGCACCGCAAAAACCCGCCCAAGCGCAAAAAAGAACGTACTGCCCTGAGCCGGCGCGGCGCTGCCGACCCCGGCAGTGGGCTGAAGTTTGTGGACCGTGTGCTGGTGAGCACCCAGCGCCCCGCAGCGCACCCTGTGTTGTGGCTGGCGGCAGATGCCGCGCTGCTGCTGGCGCTCACCTTTGGTTTGCTGCTGGTGCTTTCCACCGGGTTCGGCATTGCGGTGCCGTTGTGGGTGTGGCCCGCGGCAGCCGCTTTCTGCGCCGGGTGGGCGCTATTCCTGCGTGCGCCGCAAGCCCTGCGCCGCTGGGGGCTGCTGGCGGGGGTGATTGTGTATCTTGTGGTGTTGTTCATTTGCCAGCGGAACTTTTTGGCCGGGGCGCAGCAGTGCGCCGGGAACATTGCCCAAAGCCTGAACGCCCGCCTTGGCAGCGCGCTGCCGGTGGCCCAGGGCGGCAGTGCGGCGCAGCTGGGGCTGTTTTTGCTGCTGGCCGCCCTGCCCGTTACCGGGGCGCTGGCCGCTGCGGCCCTGCGCCGTGCGGATGCCCTGCTGCTGGATCTGATGCTGCTGCCCGTTGTTGTGCTGCTGGCGCTGGCCGGGGCCGCGCCGGCTGTGCCCGCCTGCCTGCTGCTGTTGGCCGGTTGGATGGGGGCGTGGGCAGCTTCCTGCTCGGTGCAACGGCGGGCCCTGTGGGGCAAGCGCAATACCGAAAACTACCGCCAGAACCTTTGCCGCCATTATAACATCCAAAAGTCTGCCGCGCTGGCGGCGGGCGGGCTTTGCCTTGCGCTGGCGCTGCCCTGTTGGTGGCTGCTGCGCCCGGCGCTGGGGGTTCCCCTTGGCTGGCTGCAGCCCGCGGCCCAGCGGGTGGAATCCGCCGCGCTGAGCACCGCCATTACCTGGCTGCCGCGGGTCAGCGGCGGCAGGCTGAACATTCAGGTAGAAGCCGCTGCCGGTGGTGTGGCGGATGGCGCCTTGAGCCAGGGCGGGGGTATCCAGGTCAGCGGAGTGACGGATCTGGCCCTGACCGCCAGCGACAAACCCGAAGAAACCGTATACCTGCGGGGATTTATCGGCGGCAGTTATGACGGCACCACCTGGCAGGCCCCTGATGCCGATGCCTTTGACAGCGCCGCTATGAACTGGAAAACCGAGGATAACGCCCGGCTGACCATTGCCAGCCTGCCGTTTTTGCGCACCGCCTATGACGGCACCGCCCAGCCCCAGACGCTGACGGTGGAGCGCATCCACGCCGATACCCAGTACACCTATGCACCGTACAACGCCTATTGGGGCGATTATTACACCATCCAGGGCGATGGCGCCGCCGCGGGCCAGACCGCGCAGGACGATGTGTTCCTGTATTACCCGCGGGATACCGCCCAAACCCAGTTGGAAGCCCGCGCCGATGCCGACCCCAGCGTGCTGGACCGGATGGAAGCATCCTATGCCGCTTACGCCGCCAGCCGCTACACCGCCGTGCCGGACGGCTATGACGAGCTGCAAACCCTGTGCGATGAAGCCAAAAAGGACCAGAAGCTGACCGAAGCTGCGGACATTGGCGATTACATCCGCGCCTACCTAAACACCAACTACCAGTATAACGCCAGCGCTCCCCAGCCGCCGGAGGGGGCCGACCCCATCCGTTACTTTTTAATGGAATCCAAACAGGGGTACAGTGTGCAGTTTGCTTCGGCGGCGGTGGTTATGTTCCGCATGTTCGGGCTGCCTGCGCGCTATGTGGTGGGCTATGCCGCGCCGCAAAGCCTGTTTACCCAACAGGAGGACGGCAGCTGGCACGCCATTTTGCAGGACGATAACGCCCACGCCTGGGCGGAGGTGTACATTTCCGGCCAGGGCTGGACCCCCATGGAGATGACCCCCGGCGTGCTGGTCAGTGCCCAACAGGCCGACCTGCGCACCGACCCGCTGCCCGAAACTCAAGGTCAAGACACCGCCCCCGCAGCAGGGGAGAGCAGCGCAAACGAACCCGCAGCCACCATTGTGCCCCGCAGCAGGCTGGTTTTGGCGGCGTTGCTGGGGGGGTGCCTGTTGGTTGCTGTGGTGCTGCTGGTGCTGGCCCGCCGCCATGCCATGGGGTATGGCCGGGGCAGCTGCAACGCGCGGGTGCTGGCCGTGTTTGGCAGCATCTACCGCCTTTTGGTGCGCCGCGGCCTGCCGCCGGATACACCATCCGATGCGCCGGAGTTTGCCGCATTTTTGCAAAGTTGTGTCCCCACCCTTGAACCCCAGGATGCCGAGGCTCTGCTGGCATTGGCCCAAGCCGCCCAATTTGGCGCAGGTACGATGACTGAGCAGGATACGGACAAAATGAGAAAACTTTACCAGGTTATAAAACACACTGGAAAACGGAAACAGAGCCAGGAATCGGTTGAAAAACAGAGCCAGGAATGATATAATGACCCCATACTGGGGTAGCGTGTTCTTTGCTTTCTTTGCACAGGGGGCTACCATGATCCAGGGAAATGTGGTATAATATGTTAAGCCTATTAACCAAGTAGGGAATGGCCGGGGTGGGGGACTGGTTTCTGGAACAGTACCCTGGGAACTGCCCGTGGGGCGGAAAACCGGCAAGGACAGAAAGAAGATCTTATAGAAGCAAACGTTAACAGGAGTAAACCCATGCCGCGCCGTAAACAGACAGAAGGAGAAAAAAAAATTGATATCAGCCAGATGGCTGAAGACCTTGGCGTGTCCAAGACCACGGTATCCCGTGCCCTTTCGGGCAATGGCCGTGTCAGCGAAGCGACCCGCGCCCGCGTGGTTCAGTACGCCAAAGAGAAAAACTATGTGCCCAATATGCTGGCACGTGGGTTGGTAACCCAGCAGTCTTATAATATCTCACTGGTGTTCTCGCGCCAGTTCGGCAACCTTGCCGCACCATTTTTGCGCAAAACCGTCAGCGCCGTGTACGATATTGCCACCCGCAATGATTATGATGTGCTGATGACGATGGTGGGCGAGCAGGAAACAAGCCCGATGCAGCGTCTACTGGTCAACCGCAAGATTGATGGCGTGATTCTGGCCCGCACGCTGGAGCGTGATCCGCTGATCCCCATGCTGCAAAAAAGCGGCATCCCCTTTGTTGCCATTGGCCGCCCGGCTGACCAGGATGTCATCTCGGTGGACCATGATCAGGTGGGCGGTTGCCGCGAGCTGGTCAGCCTGCTGCTGATGAAGGGCCTGCACCGCATTGCTTTGCTGGGCGGATCCATGCTGTACACCGTCAACCAGTCCCGCCTGGAAGGCTATAAGCAGGCGCATGACCGCGCCTGCTGCAAGATTGATGAGAGCCTGCTGTTTTTGGAGCTGGAAAGCGACGATCTACGCACCAGCGCTGTGGAGCTCGCGGTACAGCGTGGGGCGGACTGCATCCTGTGCATGGATGACCAGGTTGCCCAGCTGGCTTTGAACACCCTGAGACAGCTGAACCTGCGCGTGCCGCAGGATATCCGTCTTGCCTCCCTGTATGACGACGAAGCGCTGCAGGGGTGTACGCCACAGATCACGGCGGTCTCTTTTGATGCCGAACAGCTGGGCCGCCGTACCGCACAGCAGCTGCTTTCCCTCATCCGCCACCAGCCGGTGGAAACCCGCACCCTGCTGGGGTACCAGGTGGGGTTGCGCTTATCGACCCAGACCTGAGAGAAAAGTAGATAATTATAAATCAACTGCCCGTACACGGTATGATAAGCCGTTGTGCGGGCAGTTTTTTCGATAAGGGGGTTTGAAAAAATATAGCGGTCACATAGTATCCCAGCGCCGCAGCGTCAAGCACAACAGGGCGGGGACACAGAAAAACAGGAGGCAACAAGTATGAAGTGCATGGATAAACATGAATTTGAGCAGCAGAATGTTTTTGGCACCGGTGCCGCAAACACCGCTTATGCCAAGTTTTTCATTGGCCAGTCGTTCCTGAACCCGCTGACCGACCCCAAAACCGGCCTGTTTTTGGCCAACGTTACCTTTGAACCCGGCTGCCGCAACAACTGGCATATCCACCACGCGGCCAAGGGCGGCGGCCAGCTGCTGGTTTGCACCGCAGGCGAAGGCTGGTACCAGGAAGAAGGCAAACCCGCTGTCAGCCTGACCCCCGGCACCGTGATCACCATCCCTGCCAACGTCAAGCACTGGCACGGTGCCAAGGCCGACAGCTGGTTCAGCCACATTGCTGTGGAAGTTCCCGGCAAAGATTGCAGCAACGAATGGTGTGAGCCCGTTACCGACGAAGAGTACGCCAAACTGAACGGATGAGCAGCCACTAATAAAGGCAACACCGCACAATTCCCGCCTTGCGGCTTAAGCACCGCTCCGGCAGCTGCGGCACGGCATCTGCGTTGCCAAAATGCTCGATAAGACATCCAGTATTATCTGCGCTTTTGGCTTGGCATCTGCCGCACCTCGCTCGCCGTATCGGCACTTAGAATTATGCGGTATTGCCTAAAAAATAAAATCCAGCCGGCACGACCCGACAAAGAGCAGTGGGTAGTGCCGGGTTTACTTTTGGATGTTTTTTTGTCTACAGGTTCTTGCGCCGGGGCGGGCAATCTGCTACACTGAAAAAAATGTTATGTACAGGAGGCTGCAATCATGTATTATCTGGGTGTGGACCTTGGGGGAACCAATATCAAAGCTGCGCTTGTGGATGCAGACGGTGCTATTATAAAGGAAGCGAGCACCCCCACCAAACTGCCGCGCCCGGCCGAGGCCGTGTGCGATGATATTGCAGCCCTCTGCAATCAGCTGGCACAGGGCCAGCTGGTAGCGGGCATTGGCGTTGGCTGCCCCGGCACGGTGGATGGCGGCCTCGTGCGCTACTCCAACAATTTGGACTGGCATGATTTTGCCATGGGGGATTATCTGCGCGCCAGAACCGGCCTGCTGGTTGCTCTTGCCAACGATGCCAACGCTGCCGCTTTGGGCGAAGCACTGGCGGGCTGCGCCAAAGGGGCCGAAAGCGCAGTGATCATCACACTGGGCACCGGCGTGGGCGGCGGTGTGGTGCTGGGCGGCAAACTGCTGACCGGTTACACCGGCGCAGCGGCGGAGCCGGGGCACATGGTCATTCTGGACACCCCGGATGCTCCGCGCTGCACCTGTGGCCGCCCCGGCTGCCTGGAAAGCCTGGCCAGTGCCACCGCCCTGATCCGCATGACCAAAGAAGCTATGGCAGCCCACCCCGAAAGCGCCCTGCATGGCATAGCCGCCCAAAGCGGCGGGGTAAATGGCCGCACCGCCTTTGATGCCGCCGCCCAGGGCGATGCCGCAGGCAAAGCCGTGGTGGAACAGTACATTCATTACCTTGCGGTGGGCGTTGCCAACATGATCAACATCTTCTTCCCGGAAGTGATCGGTCTGTCCGGCGGGGTGGCCAACCAGGGGGAGAACCTGCTGGCTCCCCTGCGCACCGCGGTGGGACCAATGGTTTTTGGCAATGCTTACGCCCAAAAGCACACCCGCATTACCACCTGCACCCTCGGCTACCGCGCCGGGGTGATTGGAGCAGCGCTGCTGGCCAAAAACCAGGGATGATGCCTTTAGCGGGATAAAAAACAAAAAACAGGAAGGAAACACCTTGAGTTTGAGCCATACAAAACAAAAAAGCTGGCCCCAGCGCCTGCTGGCTTTGCTGGCGGCGGTGGTGCTGTGTGCTGCGCTGCCTGCCGCCGCGCTGGCAGAGGAAAATACGGCCAGCATCCAGACGCAGGTGAGCGAAACGGATGAGGATATCCCCTGGGCGGATCCGCCGCAGAGCACCCCCGAAACCGGCCGGCCTGACCCTGCCGTGCCAACTCCGCCGCCGCAGGATCCCGCCACCCCGGAAACCGCCCAGACCGGCGAGCATCTGGAAGGCTACAGCCTGAGCCTGGGGGAGACAGTCACAATTTATTTTTACGTTACCCTGCCGGAAGATACCCCGCAGGATGCCGCCATGCAGTTTACCCTGCCGGATTCCACCGTAACACAGGTGGCAGTGGCAGATGCAAAGCAGGTGGAAGTAAACGGCAAAAGCTGCACCGCTTTCCCTTGCCAGGTGGCCGCCAAACAACTGACGGATGATATTGAAGCCCGGATGGTGGTAAACGGTAAATATGGCCCGGTTTATACTTACACCGTAAAGGATTACCTGAACTACCTGCTGGAACACGATTATCCCCAACAGGCAAAGGAGCTGGCCGGCACCCTGCTGGTGTATGGCGGCAAAGCGCAGCTGTACTTTGGCTACCGGACCGATGCGTTAGCCGGCGCCGCGGAGCCAAACTCCACGGCCAACTGGGGCAGCTACCAGTTTGAAAGCAGCGGCACCCAGACCGATGATTATTACGGCAGCAGCCTGCTGCTGGAGCCCGTTATCCAGATCCGCCACTATTTTATGGTGCCGGACGGCGCGGAATGCACTTTTACTTTTGCCTGGAACGCGGGTGAGCCCGAAACCGAATTGCAGCCCGTGGATACCAACACCCGCTTTGACGGAAAAAAGGTATATTATGTCGTTACACCGGCCATTGCGTTCCGCCGCGCGGATGCCATGCCGGTGGTTGCCATGCGGCAAAACGGGGCGGACCTGTGCATCCTGCGCTATGGGGTGTTCAGCTATGGCGATATGGTCCGCGCGCTGGCAGCGGTGGATGAAAGCCAGCTGCCGCTGCTGAACCTGCTCCGCGCGCTGGATGACCTGACCACCGCCGCACAGCGTTACAGCGTGGCAGGCTGATGCCGCAACGCCCCAAAATATAAAAAGGAAAACAGCAATGAAGAAAAAAATAGTCCTGGCCGTTGTGGTGGCTGCCGTGGTGCTTGCCGCTGCCTTTGCACTGCACCGGCCGCAGGCAGGTACCCAGCCAACCCCGGAGCCGACCCGGCAGGCGGAAACGAATGATGCCGTCCCGGCAGAGCCCACGCCGCAGCCCGCCGCGACGGCTGAACCGCAGCGCACGGCAACTACTGTCCCGCAGCAGACAACTGCCCCCAAGCCGACCCAGAAGCCCGCAACGAAAAAAACACCGGTGCTGAACGCCGCCGGTCAGCCCACCGCCAGTGCCGCGCCCGCAGAAAATGGTGACGGCGAACCGGCGGACAACACGAAGGAACCGACAGAAACCCCGCCCCCCAGCGCAACCCAAACCCCGCCTGTGGATGAGGAAAACATTGAATTGCCGTTTGTTCCGGCAGAATCATGAAGAGCGGCGGTAAGGACGATGCAAATGGAAACGTATATGCTGAATCTGTAAAACGGCGGAATGATTTTCCATGGTATAAAAACTCAGGCTGCCCCCAACAGGGAACAGCCTGAGCTTTTTGATACAGGATTATAATTTTACAACACTTTTGCCCCGTTGGCCGTCAGCTTAAAGGTGGCGCCCAGCAGGTCAGCGGCGCCGCGGCACATCAGCATGCGGTTCAGGAAAATTTCGAAATATTCGTACATCGAGCAGATGTCCGTGTCGATCTGCAGATTCAGCGAGATGACCTTTTTGTCGGTGTTGATCTTTAATGTCTGGTCCGTTACGGCATAGTTGACCCGGTCGTGGATGTCAAAGCTGGCTTTGGGCTTTTCCCGCACGCGGCTGCGGCGCACATCAGTTTTGTCGCCAATAATCAGCGCAGCCGAAATGGGGTCCACCGCGCCGCCGGTGGATTCGTCATGGTTGGAAATGGCCGAAACAATGGTAATGCGGTCCGCAACGCTCAAATCATACTGCTTCAAAATCTCGTTGGCCAGCAGGCCGCCGTATTCCGCGTGGTGGGTGCGGTTGATGGCATTGCCGATATCGTGCATGTACCCGGCAATTTTAGCAAGCTCAATATCATGGGCGCTGTAGTCAAACTTTTTCAGGATGCGCGCAGCGGTTTCCGCCACATGGATGCAGTGCGCCTGCGAATGGTCGGTAAAGCCCAAAAGTCCCAAATTCTGGTTGCCCTTTTTCAGCAGCTCGTTTACTTCGGCATTGTGTTTGATGTCATGGTAGGTCATAGTGATCCACACTTTCCTGTTGGTTCTTAATTTCAGTATAGGCCATTTGGCTGCGGGCTGCAACCATACCGATGTAAAGTTACGGTGAATCTTTTGCAAAGTGCGGGCTTACCCTAGGGTGTCAGATACACCTTAGTTTTTTCAGTGTGCCGTCCGGCAGCAGGGCAACGGTATCGCCCTCCTGGATGTTCTGGGGAGTCAGGACTTCATCGGGGTAGGGAAGCACCCGCTGGGTACCGGCGGCATCGGCCAGCAGAACATCACACAGCACCGGCTGGCCGGCAGGCAGCTCCTCACAGCCATACAGCTGTTCATCAATGCGCAGAACGCGGCAGGTCATAATACAATGCACTCCTTTGCCTACAGGGGCGGTCATCCGTTACACTTTAAGGATACCGCTCCCGCACACGCCTGTCAAACCCCGCTTGCAATTTGGACGGGGGTATGAGATAATGGCTTACAGCAAAGGGCCGTGCCGTTTGCGCCCGGCCGGATTGACCGGCGGAACGGGGCACAGGAACGCCCCCCGATTTTTCCCCGAAAGGTGGATGTTTTTTATGTTGATACGCACCGCAGTCCCCGCCGATGCCGCCGCGCTGGCGGAGGTGGAGGCCCTCTGCTTCCCCGCAGCGGAAGCCGCGCCGGAACAGCAGTTCAGGGACCGTCTGCAGGCTTATGCCGGACACTTTTGGTTGATGTTTGACGGTGAAACGCTGATTTCTTTTGTGGATGGCATGGTGACAGACCAGCCCGATCTGACCGATGATCTATACGAAAATGCCGCTCTGCACAGCGAAACCGGCGCATGGCAGATGATTTTTGGCGTGGTGACCCGGCCAGAGTACCGCAAACACGGTCTGGCAGCCCAGCTGCTGAACCGCGCCATTGCCGATGCCCGCCAGCAGGGCCGCAAGGGTCTGGTACTGACCTGTAAGGACAAACTAGTACACTATTACGCAAAATTTGGCTTTGTTAACGAGGGTGTTTCCCAATCCACCCACGGCAATGTGGCGTGGAACCAGATGCGGCTGACATTTTAACAGGGATATAGAATGAAGCAAGCCCCCGGCAGGCAGCGGAGCACTGTTCATACGCTGTAAACTTGCCGGGGCTTGTTTATTCTTTGGGCAACACCGCACAATTCCCGCCTGACGGCTTAAGCACCGCTCCGGCGGCTGCGGCACGGCATCTGCGTTGCCAAAATGCTCGATAAGACATCCAGTATTATCTGCGCTTTTGGCTTAGCATCTGCCGCACCTCGCTCGCCGTATCGGCACTTAGAATTATGCGGTATTGCCTTTGCATTATGCTGTCATGCAAAGAGATTCATCAAAGGATCGACATGAACCACTCAACGGTTTTGGGGTCATAGTGGGAGAAGAAACGGCTTTCGCTCTGGTCCGGTGCCTCAATCGGTGTGGCAATAATCATGGAGATACTGCCCCACCGCCAATGCCGGCAAGGCCAGGGTCCCAGCCAACACCAGAAGAATCCGGCGGGGCAGGGAAGAATGCTTCATCAGCGGCCCTTTTTTCTTACATATATAATAGCGGCAGCACCACAGAGTGCCGCCGAACGGCCTATGCGCACTGTTCCGGCGGCTGTGACTGGCCTGCTGAAATGGCGCTCAATCCACAACCGGAACATCCAGCCCGAACTCCTGCGGGCGGAACCGCGGGCAGACATTTTCGGCAGTGCAGATGACCGAAGCCGCCAGCCGGCTGCCAATGCCGCAGGCTTCCGCCATCGTTTTGCCATAAGCGCGGCCAATGACCGTACCGGCAAAGAACGCATCGCCTGCGCCGGTGGTATCGATCACGTTTACCTTTTTGGCGGGTACAATGCCACTTTCGCCATCCGCGCAGGCATACACCGCGCCTTTGTCCCCCATGGTAACAACCATGCAGGGGATGCGGGCGCTGCCTACATTAGCGGCCAGCGTGCGGCACATTTCCTCCGGCCCCATATGGTCGTATTCGTCAGAAAAGAGGATCCCCGCTTCCTGCTGGTTGCAGACAAAACAGTCGATTTGCTGCAAAAAATCACGCCGCTCCATGGCAATGCTCATGTTGGAAACCGCGGCATATACCTTTTTGTGGTATTTCTGTGCAAAATACAAGACCTGCTTTACAGTGTCTTTTTCCAGATCAAATTCAATGGCAATGCCATCGCAGTCCTTAAAAATTTCATCGCCTTTTTCGGCCAGCAGGTCGGTCAGGGGATTGGTGTCCGGCCGCTTGGAGATGGCGGCCACCACATCGCCCTCATTATTGAACACAGCCAGCCAGGTGCCCATGCCGTCCGGCACGCGCTGGATATAGCGGGTGTTCACCTTGTGGCGCGCCAGTTTATCAATAACATCCTGCCCTGTGCCAGTGTCATCCACCAGGCTTACAAAGGTGGGGCGCAGCTCCACGTTGGCGATATCCTCCGCCACATTGCGGCACACACCGCCGTGTACCTGTTCTACCCGCCCGGCGTTGCGCCCGCCCGGAATATAGGTGGCAAGGGGGTACCCCTTGATATCAACAAAAACTGCGCCGATGACAACGATCCCCATGCAGAACGCCCTTCCTTACCCAGGGTGCAGCGGAAAACAAGGAAACCGACTGAATGTTCGTCTTTTCAGCTGCACCGTATAACTGTAAACTTATGATGAACAGTTTACATGATTGGGGCCGAAAAAGCAAGGCTGACGGCGATTTTTGCCGCTTTTGCGGCAAACTGTACCGCACGGACGGAATCTTTATCTCCTCTTTACAATGATTTTCCGCGGTGCTATAATAACAGCGAAAAACCGGCCGACCAGTCGGTCAAGTACGCTAAAAAAGCTCCGTTTCCCCCTAAAAAGGGGTGCCACACGGCGGCTGCGCTGCGCTTCGGCGCTCCTTCCTTTTGGGGCAGCCTGAACCCGGCCGGTCGGTCACATCCGCCAACATAGGCCCGCCCAAAGTGCGGGCAAAGGGAACAAACAAATGCCAAAATACAGTGTTAAAAAGCCATTTACCGTACTTGTGGCGGTCATATTGGTGGTGGTGCTGGGCTTTGTAAGCCTGACCGGCATGCAGACAGACCTGCTGCCCAATATGAACCTGCCCTACCTGCTGGTCATTACCACCTACCCCGGCGCCAGCCCGGAACAGGTGGAAAGCGATGTGACCCAGCCGCTGGAAAACAGCCTTTCCACCCTGAATGGTGTAAAGAACGTGACCAGCCAGAGCAACGAAAACTACAGCCTTGTCATTCTGGAATACCAGGACGACACCGACATGGACAGCGCCATGGTCAAGGCCAGCACCGCCGTGAACCAGCTTTCGGACAGTCTGCCCGATATGGCCAGTACCCCCACGCTGATGGAGATGAGCCCCGATATGATGGCCACCCAGTATGTTGCAGTGGACTATGAGGGGATGGACATCTACGAGCTTTCCGACTATGTGAAGGATACGATCGTACCCCAGCTGGAGCGCGTGGACGGCGTGGCCAGCGTTTCCACCACCGGCCTTGTCAAAAAATCAGTGCAGATCACGCTGGACCAGGACAAAATTGACGAGGTGAATGACAAACTGCTGGTCAAGGTGAGCGACCGCCTGGCCGAAGCCAAAAAGCAGCTGGACGAAAACGAGGCCAAAATCAAGGACGGCCTGGCGGAACTGGACAGTGCCCAGAGCCAGCTGGATTCCGGCAAAGCCCAGCTGAATACCCAAAAGCAGAGCCTGACCCAGCAGCTGCGGGATGCCATCGACCAGCTGAACGAGGAGATCCCCAAGCTGGAAGAGCAGATTGCGGGGCTGAAAACCCAGCTGGACACTGCCCAGAGCAAGCTGAACCAGCTGAAAGTGGACCCCAGCAGCCTGCCGGAAGTGACGCTGCCGATCGATGATGCACTGTTTGCTTCCTGCAAAGAGATTCTGGCAAAATATGACCCCCAGTACGATGCAAATGCCATGCCCGCTAATTTGGAGGAAGCCAAGAGCGACCTGACCAAGATGGCCGCGATGCTGGCTTCCATCGAGCGCGCCCAGCAGGCCATTGAGACCGAAGCTGCCGCCCTGACCGGCGGGCAGAGCGTCAGCGATGCCTGCGCCGCGCTGGATGCCCAGATCCTGACGCTGACCGTGCAGGTACAGCAGAAGGATAACGAGATCGTTCAGCTGGAACAGCAGCTGGATACCGCCGCCCCGGAAGAGCAGGATGCCATCCGCGCGGAAATCGAAAGCAAAAAAGCTGAACAGGCGGCTTTACAGACCCAGCTGGACACTGCTACCAGCCAGCGCGCAGCCCTGGATGGTTACAAGAGTGATGAAAGCACCCTTTCCACCACCCAGACGGCCTTGCGGAACGCAACGGTGCTGCTGAAAGCCCGGCAGGAAGCCGAAGCCAGCCTGAACGAGAGCACCGAGGAACTGCGCCAAACCCTACAGCAGACGATTACCACCCTGAACACCCAGATCGACAAAGCCGAAGCCATGCTGGCCAATTTGAACGATCAGCGCGGCAAGCTGCAATCGATGCTGGAAAGCCTTTCTGCCAACCCGACAGACCCCCAACTGGCCGATATGGCCGTGCAGCTGCTGCTCAGCGGCACCGAAGCCCAGCTCAGTTTGGGCGAGTTCCAGATCAGCAGCGGCCGCACGCAGCTGGAAGCGGGCCAGACCCAGTTGGACTCCGCCCGCGAAGAGTATGAATCGGCCCGCGAGGAAGCGCTGAAAAGCGCCAATCTGGACCAGCTGCTGAACATGAACACCTTAAAGCAGCTGATCGCCGCGCAGAACTTCTCTATGCCCGCCGGTTACATTGACGGCGGGGAAGGGGACGATAACCAGTACATCTTAAAAGTCGGCGATGCGTTTGACAATGTGGATGAGCTGAAAAGTATGGTCCTGTGCAGCATTGACGGCATCGGTGATGTGCGGCTTTCCGATGTGGCGGACATTGAGCTGACCGATAACGCGGACGACAGCTACGCCAAGGTGGGCAAAAACCGCGCCGTGCTGCTTTCAATCTATAAAAGCTCCACGGCTTCCACCTCGTCTGTCTCCAACGCAAGCACCGCTGCTATGAAAGAACTGATGGCAGAAAACGACGGCCTGCACCTGACCACCATCATGGATCAGGGCGATTACATCAAGCTGATTGTGAACAGCGTCATGTCCAACCTGATCGAAGGCGCTGTGCTGGCCATCATCGTGCTGGCTCTGTTCTTAAAGGATATCCGCCCCACGCTGGTGGTGGCCATCAGCATGCCGCTCAGTGTGCTGTTTGCCATTGTCATGATGTATTTCAGTGGCATTACCCTGAACATTCTCAGCCTGTCCGGCTTGGGGTTGGGCATTGGCATGCTGGTGGATAACTCGGTCGTTGTCATCGAAAATATTTACCGCCTGCGCGGGCGCGGCATTCCGGCCCCGCGTGCTGCGGTGCAGGGCGCACGCCAGGTGGCGGGGGCCATCGTGTCCTCCACCCTAACCACGGTCTGCGTGTTCCTGCCCATGGTGTTTACCACCGGCATGGTGCTGGAGCTGCTTTCCGATATGGCATGGACCATCACGTTCAGCCTGCTGGCATCCCTCATTGTGGCCCTTACCGTGGTGCCCTGCGCCGGTTCCACCGTACTGCGCAAGCAAAAAGAGATCAAGCACCCCTGGTTCGACCGTTTCCTGAACGGGTACGAAAAGCTCTTGCGCTTCTGCTTAAAGCGCAAGGCCATCCCGCTCACACTGGCGATCGTACTGCTGGCCGTATCGGTCTGGCGCATTGCCACCATGGGCGTGGTGCTCATCCCGGATATGGGCTCCAACCAGCTTTCGATTACGGTAACGGTACCTGCGGATACCGAAAAAGAGGATGCCTTTGCCACCGCAGACGCCGTGATGGACGCCATTACCAACATTGACGGCGTGGAAACGGTGGGCGCCATGTCCGGCGGCAGCGACAGCACCAGCAGTATGCTGATGATGACCGGCACTGAGGGCACCACGGACAACACCAGCTTTACCTATTATGTTCTGCTGACTGACGAGGGCGCCAGCAACAGCAAGGCCATCCAGCAGCAGATCGCCGATGACACCGCTGACCTGAACTGCGAAGTGGATATCGGCGCCAGCAGCATGGATATGAGCGCATTGTCTGGCAGCGGCGTGGAGGTGGACATCTACGGCCAGAACCTGGACAGCCTGACCACCGCCAGCCAGCAGGTGATGGACCTGCTGAACAGCGTGGACGGCATCGAGAATGTCTCCAACGGGCAGGAAACCGGCGACGAGGAGGTGCATATCGTCATTGATAAGGACAAAGCCATGCGCCTTGGCCTGACGGTGGCGCAGGTGTACCAGCAGATCGCCGCAAAGCTCAGCACCGATACCACCGCAACCACCCTGAAAGTGGGCCGCGATACCTATGATGTGACGATTGTGGATAAGACCGATACCCCGAACCTGGACGATCTGTTCCAGATGGAGTTCAACACAACGACCACCGACGATGACGGCAACACCGTGAACGAGACCCATACCCTGGGCGAGTTTGCCTCCCGCACCAACGGCAACGCCTATGCGACCATTGCGCGCGAAAACGGCTCCCGCAAGATCAGCGTGACCAGCGATACCGCCGAAGGCTACAACACCACCCTGATCTCCCGTGATCTGAGCCCCCAGCTGGAAGCACTGGACCTGCCAGATGGCTGCACCGCTGAAATTGCCGGTGAAACCACCCAGGTGACCGAGATGATCCAGCAGATGGCCAAAATGATGGCCCTGGCACTGTTGTTTGTCTATTTTGTCATGGTGGCGCAGTTCCAAAGCCTGCTTTCCCCCTTCATTGTGCTGTTCACCATTCCGCTGGCCTTTACCGGCGGCATGATCGGCCTGATGATTGGCGGCGAACAGCTTTCGGTCATTTCGCTCATGGGCTTCCTTGTGCTGATGGGCGTGGTGGTCAACAACGGCATTGTGTTTGTGGATTACGCCAACCAGCTGCGCATTGGCGGGCTGGAGCGCACCGATGCCCTGGTGGCAACCGGCCGCACCCGTATGCGCCCCATCCTGATGACGACCCTGACCACCGTGCTTGCCATGGTAACGATGATCTTCAGCAAGGATGCCGGCAGCGAGATGGGCAAAGGCATGGCCATTGTTATTGTGGGCGGCCTTTCCTATGCAACGCTGATGACCCTGTTTATTGTGCCGGTGATGTATGACCTCTTCTACCGCAAGCCGCCGGTCAACATTGATGTGGGCGATGACGGCATGGATGACCTGCCCGATGATGCGGCCGAGTTTGCCGCAGAATTTGCCGCCCGCCGCGCAGCAGAGGGCAAGAACCAGCCGGAACCCGAAACACCGGATACCGCCGAGCACCGCCACTTAAAGCTGCCCGGTAAACCCGATACCGAAAACGGGGAGGGGACGCCACAATGACACCAGATATCCGCAAAGAACGCGAAACCGCCCTGTACGAAGCCGCCTTGCGCCTGATTGCCAAGGGGGTAAACCCCGCCGCCATGAAGGTGCAGCAGATCGCGGACGAAGCCGGAATCGGCAAGGGCACCGTGTATGAATACTTTGCCTCCAAGGATGAGATCCTGCAGGGAATGGCCCTGTACTGCTTTGATACCGAGATTGCCCGCATTGCCGTATTGATGGAGCCATGCACCACCCTGCAAGAGCTGGAGGACGCCGTGATGGCCTACCTGCAGGATCTTTCCGGCAACCGGATGGGAACCTATCAGGTGATCGCTTCCAGTATTGGCGCACGGGAGAACCTCCGCGGTATGGACGAGTGTGTGCAAGCCCTGCGTGGGGTGCTGCACAGAACCATGGCAGCCCTGCGGCAAAAAGGGGAGATCAACCCCGCCCTGCCGGATGATTACTGTGATCTGGCTCTGCTTTCCGCTGCGGCGGGTGGGCTGATAGGGCTATGCTATGTTTCCAAGCACCCGGGCGCGCTAACGCCCATACAAAACCTGCGCGTGTTGATCCACCGCGCACTGAACCCATAAACAAACAAAAATAAAAGCAGCCAGCCGCCCTGCCTGTGGGAATGTTCCACGGTGGGGCGGCTGGCTGTTGTATCGGGGGAAAGTGGAGATAAAAAAATACGCTTTCGCCGCCGATGCCCAAACCGCGCAAAGCATGGTATAATGATGGCAGGATAAACGCAGAAACCAACACACAGAACACGAAAAGAACACAGGAAAGGAAAGACCATGTACTTTCAATACGGGCAGGAAGAAACGGAATACCTGAGCGGCAAAGATGAAAAACTTGGGGCGGTGATTGCCCAGGTGGGTCGGGTGAATCGCGAGGTGGATACAGACCTGTTTTCTGCCGTGGTGCACCATATTGTGGGGCAGCAGATTTCCACCAAGGCGCAGGCTACCATCTGGCAGCGCATGCGGGGTGCCCTTGGCACGGTGGATGCCGAGCATATTCTGGAAGCAGGGAACGAGCAATTACAGCTGCTTGGCATCAGCTGCCGCAAGGCAGAGTACATCACGGACTTTGCACGAAAAATCCAGAACGGTGAGTTTGATTTGGAGGGCATCTGGCACAAGCCGGATGAGGAAGTGATCCGGGAGTTAAGTGCCCTGAAAGGCATTGGCGTGTGGACAGCGGAGATGATTTTGCTTTTCTGCATGCAGAGGCCCGATGTGTTCAGCTATGATGACCTTGCCATCCAGCGCGGGCTGCGCATGGTGTACCATCACCGTAAAATTGACCGTAAACTGTTTGAAAAGTACCGCAGGCGGTTCAGCCCTTATTGCAGCGTGGCGAGCCTTTACCTGTGGGCCGCCGCGGGCGGCGCGGTGCCGGGGTTGAAGGATTATGCCCCCAAAAAGAAAGCCCCGGCCAAAAAGGCAGCACCCGCTGGTTCCCACACGGAGAAAACATCAAAAGTACAACAGAAAGGGTAGATGCTATGATGTTCACCGCGCATTATCAGTCCCCCTTGGGGGAGATTCTGCTGGCAGCGGATGAAGTGGGCCTGACCGGCTTGTGGTTTGACCGCGCAAAGTATTATGCGGCGGGCCTGACCCCGCAGAGCACGGAGCGCGAAACCCCGCCCTTGACCGAAGCAAAGCGCTGGCTGGATGTGTATTTCAGCGGAAAAATGCCGGATTTTATGCCGCCGCTGCACCCCATCGGGTCAGACTTCCGGCAGGAAGTGTGGGCGCTGCTGCTGCAAATCCCATACGGGCAAACGACAACATACGGCGCGCTGGCCGCCCGGCTTGCGGCAAAGCATGGCATGGCGCACCTGTCCGCCCAGGCGGTGGGCGGAGCCGTGGGACATAACCCCATTTCGCTCATCATCCCGTGCCACCGTGTGGTGGGTGCCAGCGGCAGCCTGATCGGTTATGCGGGTGGTGTTGAGCGGAAAATCCAGCTGTTGAAATTGGAAGGAACCGACTGCATAAAGCTGTTTGTGCCCAAAAAATGTGAATTAAGAGTTGAGCAAGCACAAAGTAAGGGCGAGCAAAAGATGTGAAAAAGTAAACCAGCAGAAGAGCGAATATGCGAAGCATGTTGAATATTAAGCATGTCGAAAATATGTTGACCATGCAATTTCAAACATTGAATATTGCAAAAACATACAGAAAACGATACAATAAAAGCAATCCCGTATCATTCTGAGTGCAAAGCGGGAATGATACGGCGTTGCCTACTGAAGCGAGGAGAATTTTTCCATGAGTGAAGTTAAAGCAGGCATTGGCGGCGAGCATTACCAGCCATATGCAGAGCGCACCGGCGGCGAATCCGTTGTGTTTTTTACCCGTGATCTTTCGGCAGAGGGCCTGAAAAAGGCATATGCCGCCATTCAGGGCAACCTGACCGGCAAGGTGGCTGTTAAGCTGCACACCGGCGAGCAGAACGGCCCCAACATCATCCCGCGTCCCTGGGTCAAGAGCCTGATGGAACAGATCCCCAACAGCACCATTGTGGAAACCAATACCTATTACGAGGGCGACCGCTACACCACCGCACAGCACCGCGAAACCTTGAAAATAAACGGCTGGACGTTCTGCCCGGTGGATATTATGGACGAGGACGGCGTGGCAGCCCTGCCGGTAAAGGACGGCAAGTGGTTTACCGAAATGCACGTTGGCTCCCACCAGCTGAACTATGATTCCATGCTGGTGCTGACCCACTTTAAGGGCCACACGATGGGCGGCTTTGGCGGTTCCAACAAGAACATTGGCATTGGCTGCGCCGATGGCCGCATCGGCAAGGCCGAGATCCACACCGCTGTCGGCTCTGACAACATGTGGTCCATCAGCGAGGAAGAGCTGATGGAACGCATCTCGGAATCTGCCAAGGCAACGGTGGATTACTTTAAGGATCATATCTCCTTCATCAACGTCATGCGCAACATGTCTGTCTCCTGCGACTGCGAGGGCGTCAGCGCGGCACCGGTCGTTACCCCCAACGTGGGCATCCTGGCATCTTTGGATATCTGCGCCATTGACCAGGCCAGCGTGGACCTGATCTATGCCATGAAGGAGGAAGATCACCACGACCTGGTGGAGCGCATCAAGACCCGCCATGGCCTGCGCCAGCTTTCTTACATGCAGGAGCTTGGCATGGGCAACCGCAAGTATAAGCTGATCGACCTGGATAACAACCAGTCTCCCCTTACCCTGCAGGAGGCAGTGGCACACGTTGTTCCGTTTGTTGAACCTAAAAAAGTTACCCTGTAAACCGGCTGGGCAGGTTTGCCCCAGCCGCACCCAATAAACAATTTCGGGCCGGACGCTGCAATAAAGCGCCCGGCCTTTTGGGTTTTATAGAAAGGCAGTGAAAGACAGTAAGCAGAAGCTGCCCAAAACAAAGCGAGCCAGGGCGAATATGCCGGCCAGAGAAAGGATATGAAAGCGATTCGATGGCTGTTAAAATTGGTTCTGGCGATGATAACCCTGCCACTGATTCTTGCTGTGTGGCTGATAAAGTGGTTTGTGGTATTTCTGCATCATTGTTCGGCATGGACTTTCTATCTGCTGGGCAGTGTGGTGTTGGCAACGGCGGTGCTTTCGTTTCTGATGCAGCAGTCGCAGGGGATAGAAGCACTTCAAATGCTGATCGGCGGATTTGTGATTTTTATGATACCGCAAGTGGTCGGCGGAGTGGTGGTAGGCAGAACGAAAGATCAGATTTTGAGCGAACGAAAAGATTTGTATATAGGGCAACACCGCACAATTCCCGCCTGACGGCTTAAGCACCGCTCCGGCGGCTGCGGCACGGCATCTGCGTTGCCAAAATGCTCGATAAGACATCCAGTATTATCTGCGCTTTTGGCTTAGCATCTGCCGCACCTCGCTCGCCGTATCGGCACTTAGAATTATGCGATATTGCCATAGCACAGTGATGATAGAGCCATTTCAGGTGTCATGCAGAGATGCAGTGAACTGAGATGGCTCTTTTCTTTTGAATAAAGGTTCATCAAAGCCAAGGACAGCTTGAAAACTGCTTTGGCTTTGATGAGCCTTTGTGCCTTTTTCAAATTTATTTGGGAAAAAAGTTGTCCAAGACTTGATATCGGGCGGCTTACATTGTTTATGGGGTAGAGTGAACCCGCTCCGGCGTACGCCGCAGCTGGTTGCGATATTCGGACGGCGTAATGCCGTATAAACTGCGGAAAGTTTTCAAAAAACTGGTGTAATTGGTAAAACCGCTGGCGTTGCAGGCATCCAGCACGCTGGCGCCGGCTGCAATGGCACGGCGGCAATGCTGCATGCGCAGGTTGGTCAAATAGCCGTGTACACTTTCCATCGTGTAGGTTTTGAACGCGCGGGACAAATGCTCCCGGCTGGTGTAGGTATATTTGGCAAGGCTGCCAACGGTTAGGTTCGGGTCGGTATAATTGGCCTGCAAAAAAGCAACGGCCTTGGCAACCAGGGCACTTGTAGCGCTGGGCGGTGCCGTGCGGCGCTCGGCCACAATCTGGTCCATCAGCAGCAAAAGCTCCACCAGCTCGCACCGCTGCACCATATGCTGGGTGCTGCCGTGTAAGTAAGCGGTCTGGGCCATCCGCTCAAATAAACCGCGTAGATCCCATGCGGTGACGGCGTCTGCATCCAGGATCACCAGCTGCCCCGGCCAGGTGGGGGCAACCAGCCCGCTGGCCAGCAGGGCTTCCTGCCATAGCTCGGCGCTGATCTGGGCAATCAGACGTTCAGAAATCTTATCCGTGATATTGAACATGCCCGCATGATAGCACCGGGCAGGGAAGATGATCATTTCCCCCAGGTTTATATCATAAATGTTGCCGTCCACAGAATAGCGCACGTTGCTGCCCACCAGGGGCAGTACAAGCTCATAATACGGGTGAGAGTGTACAACAGACTGGCTGTCCTGCTCGTTGGTATACCAACCCACGGCAATCTGACCGCTTTCCAGCTCCATGCTGGCGCGTTCCTGCGTCAAAAACTGGTCCTTGATATGCGGTACTTTCTGAACGAACATGGTGGGCCCTCCTTTTTTGACTTTGCGGCGCGGATTTCTGGGGAACGTTTGTAGTCCGGTCCGGGATGTTGGGCATAGCAAATAACAAAATAGGACAAAAATGGCGGTAGTGGCCAATTTTTATATGGCATCTGACTTTAGGCAACACCGCACAATTCCCGCCTTGCGGCTTAAGCACCGCTCCGGCAG
>OGXD01000586.1_pt1 | contig 32604 bp, 46 predicted proteins | sample 1576211 | NCBI WGS metagenome assembly OGXD01 (sample SAMEA3541470, study PRJEB24748) | human gut metagenome | biome: human gut; feature: human-associated habitat; material: faeces | place: China | collected 2012
AATTATAGAATAATATATTAATTTGCTAAATGATTCATAGTGTTCATTGAAAAATAATAACTGTTATGATACAATTACACTGTATTTATTACTTTTATTTTTTTTATTGACGAACGGAAGTTGAACGTTCGTGTAGTCCTATAACTGTCAGAATTGATGACAGATTTATTTCAGTTGTTTTATAAGTATATTTATTATGCAGTTTTATTGTTTGTAAAAAATATAAAACTGCTTTTTTTATGCTTAAAATTAAAGGAGGTGTTTATTTGATTTTTATATTTGGAAATGAACCTTATTCAATAGATAAGGAAAAAGAAAAAATATTAAAATCACATCAAAATGATGTAAAAATTGTGAAAGAACTAAAATCAGAAGATCTAAGTTATCTTCATACCGTATCACTGTTTGGTAATGCAAATAACAAAATGCTTTTGTATGTTGTTGAGGATGCAAAGGAATTGAAACAGATTCCCAAAGATTTTATCATTGAAAAAAACTTGATTATTCTATTCTATGGACATTCCAAGGATTTTTCATTTTTGTTAAAAAATAAAAATGTAGAATCAATTTGTCACAACAAGGTTACAAAAGTGCAATTGAAGAAACTTATACAAAATTATGTTTGTATGAATGACAACGTTGCAACTTATTTTATTGACAAAATAGGCTATTTTAAATATGAAACCGTCAATTTGTATACTGTATTATCAGAATTACAAAAAATAAAGGTTTTTGAAAAAATAGACAAAGAATTGATAGATAAGATGTTTTATGGTGAGTCAGTTGAAGATAACGCTTTTTCACTTGGAAAATTACTTTCATCGGGCCAAAAAGAAAAAGCCTTAAAAGTAATACAAAACTGTCCTTCAAAGGATGTTTTGCTTTACATTGGAGCAATGCAACGTTATTTCAGAGTCGGTTGGAAAAAGAACTTTTTTGAAGCCAATGAGGTTGGCTTTGGTGATGTTGTCGAACCTAAATTAGCTACTAAGGCATTAGAGTTTTTAGCAATTGCCAATGAAGAGATCCTCAATGGAAGTCAAAAGCAAAAAAATGCTCTATTAAAAGCAGGACTAAAGATTCTTGCTGAAGGGAGCGTGAATGATAAATGATTAATTATTCAATCAATCTTGAAGAGTTGAAACAAAGTTGTTTTTCAGTGGAAGACTTCAAAAGCGTATATTCAAAAACGGAACAAAGATTTATGAACTTGATGGAAGAACGTAAAGATGTTGCGGAGTATGATATAGCTGAAATATGTTATTTTTTGGATAACGTAAAGGAATTAACAACTGCTTGTTATGAATTTGAAGACCCCGTAAGGCAATTGTATTTACATTTAATTCATTGCAAGCCAATGATTGTGAAAGATAATCAGTTTTGGTTTTAGTTGAAAAGAAAGGAGGAAGAGAAGAACAAGGTATCTTCTCTATTTTTTATGTCAAAATTACACTTTATTTTGGATGATGAATTACCTGGAGGAGTTCAAATTGAAGCAAACGAAAATGGCATCATAAAAAACAAGACAATATCCATAAATGATTTTGTAAGATCAATTACATCATCTATAGATGGGGTATTGTCGTTGGATTATGTTTTGCCTAAAAATTGTATTAGATTTTTTTGTAAGGGGGATATTATAGGCATTGTGTTTACTGTTGATAAATGTATTGCTCCAGCAATACATAAAACTTTTGAAGGTAACAACACGTTTATTTTGCCATATCCCAATTTACTGTTTATTACCTATTACAATTTAATAAGCTGCAAATTGACATCCTCAAAGGTCTATGCATTAAAGGAAAGTTCAGGAGATAATCCTGAACTATTTTATTTCCCATATGGAAACGTTTATGACGACGGGAAAATATGTTATGGAGATAACGAAATCTTACTTAAAAAACAGCGATTAGATTTGGCAACCAAAGAATTTGTTGATGTTTTTTTATCTTCTCCATATAATGGAGACCTTTATCAATTAAACAATACAGCTTATTTCTGCAGTTTGGCAGATTTATTCAAAGAACTAAATAATAAGCAAAAGTTTCCTGAAGAAATGCTTACTTCTACCAAACAAAATTTATCAGATGTTATTTTATGACAATTTTCATAAGAAATATTTTGGCAAAGAAAATTTTATCGGAGGTTATAAGATATGAATTTAATTACAGAAGATGTTGAAAAATTGTTTTTACAAAATCCCTTGTATTCCCACGAGAACGAGGGATTTGATGCACAAGTTCTTGTAAAGTTTTTTAATCCTTGTGGTGCAGGTACGTGGTTAATCACAGAAGCCCGAAAGGAAGATGATGATTGGCTACTCTTCGGATACATGCACATATTCGAATGGGAATGGGGCTATGTGTTATTGTCTGAACTACAATCAATAAGATTACCATATGGACTTACCATATGCATGGAAGCGAATTTACATATGACAGTGAAACAATTATTAAATGGAGGTTTTTAAAAATGAGTGTAGGATTTAATTTTAGTGATTATTTTGGAATTGATGTTCCAATGGAAAAAGAAGAAAAGAAAGTTGAAAAAAAAGCCAAGAAAACTACAGAAAAAAAAGACAATTCAAAGAAAAAAACAACAACTGAAAAGAAGTATTCATTACCTGTTGTTGTTCATTCAGAATGGGGAGACTTAAAAGTTGAAGGCTTGGGAGAAATGTCCCTGAAAGAAATCAAGAAAAATTTAGAATTACCAAAAGTCATTAAACTAAAAGAAATTGATGATGAACTGTTTGCAATGGATGATTTAACAAATGTAAAAACTTTAAAAAAGAGTGATTCTATTGATGGAATGATTTTCATTGAAGGACAGTGGATTACGCTACCTAATGAAATGACGGTTAAGGAAGCTGTAAATTTCATTACAAAAGAGTATCCAGAACTACCGGGTGATAACATTGACATTTGCTCTTTTGAAAATGGTAAATATGTTATTAAGTTTTCAAATTCTATAGACTTGTCAATGAAGTTTTACTCACATTTTAGAATGGGATTTGTTGGTAATCTCATTAGTTATGACTTTATTAAGGAAAACAATCCTTCAATTTCTTTGAAAGAAGCTATTTCTGAATTCACAAAGGAAAAGCCTTGGACTAAAAAAGTAGAAATGAATTGGTATTTTAATGAAAAAAGTAAATCTATCATTGGAAAGATTGTAGACAATTCCAATCTTACAACTAAATCCTTATATGTTAAGCTACCGGCAGCCATACGTTTCATTCACGATGCTGGTCCTTTAAAAAATGGGCTAACACCAGACATGTTTGATGGTAAGGAATATGTGACAGATAAGGAAATATTAAAGATTGTGTTAAAGTATTTTCCAGACATATACAAAGATGGAAATACAGACATCTCTTATGCTGAAGCTGTAAATACCGTATGTGTATTAAGGCAAGGCAGAAGCAAGGGCTCCGGTTCTTTGATAGGTTGCTTGAATTCAGAAGGAGAGTATGCATTTAAGCTTCCCAAAATGCCTAAAAACTTTTTGGAAGAGATAACGAATTATTTTATCGAAAATCTTCCGAACGAAGCTCTTGTTCAGATTGCATTTGATTGTAAAACTGAAGAATACAGAATAATCAAACCTAAAACTGTTACCAATACAGTATCTGTCAAATGGAATGACATCGAAACATTGCTGGCATTAAATACATATGAAAGCATTGTATGCGAAATACATTCACATGACACAATGCCTGCATTCTTTTCACACATAGATGATGAAGACGAAAAAATTCCTATGATATATGGAGTTTTTGGACGACTTGATACTCAGAATGTGGAAAAAATTTTCAGGGCAAAACTTAATGAAAAGTTTTATCCAATAAAACTTTCAGACATTTTCAATTTATAAATATTAAATTTAAAAAGGAGGAAGAGGCATATGTAAACATATGCCTTTATTTTAATTATGAACAATAAGACAATAAATGGAAAAACATTGGATGTTATTCTTAAGGAATTACAAAAACCCTTCCCTGCAAAGTATCAGGAAAAAGGTTATAAAAATTACATTTCAGTTAATTCTCAGTACTATATTAATCGTCTTGACGATGTTTTGGGAATGTTTAATTACAACATTAAAACGTTGGAAACTAAATATACAACTGACGTAATATTCAAAACTGTTGAAATATCCATAATTTATGATGATGGAACATTGGCAAAGGTTGTTACCGGTGATGGAGGAGCATCTTTTATTTATCCAAAGGATACTGCCAAACCAACTGTAAAGCCATTAAATCCTGAAAACACGAATCCAACTGTAAAGCCACTAAATCCTGAAAACACGAATGATTCAGCTACTTCTGATGCCATTAAGCGTGCCTGCAAGAAACTTAGAATTGGACTTGATTTGTTTTATCAAAACAGAAAGATTTCAAACAAGCCTAATGCAAGCGAGGAATTAGAGGAACTCTATAAAAAGTATGGAAACGGAAGAACTTCCCAACCACAAAACACCATTGAAACTTTTAAACTTATATTTAAAACACCTTTGGTTCAGGGTTCAAGAAACAGTTACAATGCAACTGTTGTTGATGCTGAAAATAATGAATACACACTCATTATTTGGAGCAATAAGGTTAATGAACTTAAATCCCGTGGGATTTTTGAGGACCTTTTAAGAGCAAGTCAGTTAAGGCAAAAATTTACCGTTAAGGGTACGTTGCAAATCTATGGTCCTAAAAGGGAAGAACAGATTATTTTTGAGGAGGTTTTTGTAAAAAATGAATAAGAAATTAAAAAATTCCGTAATAGATTTTTCATTCTATACAAAAAAATTATACGAAATAATAGAAGACATTGAGTTTGGTGTTATTCCTAATGAAAAGGAATTAGAGCACATTTTTTCAAAAATAGAGACTGCAGACAATAAACGGGTGTCTTTGTTAAAAGCCATGGATGAGAAAGAATTATCTTCTTCATTTGCCGACCTTATTCAGTTCAAGGACGGTGGAATGATAGACAAAGGTAAGTTGGTTGGACCTGTTGAAGGTGCAATTGATTTTGTTATGGAACATGAAGACAGTTCCAATGTTTTTTTGGCACAGATGGCAGAATATGTTGCCATCTGCATATAATGTTGGATTATGCACTATATCCTGTTATTTTTCCAAAAAGGATAACGGAATGTAGTGCTAACATACATGATACTGCCTTTAGAGAGGTTTTTGCCGCAACCAGATATAAGATTGAACGAATTTTGTTTGAAAAAATTTTAACAAGTTATGAGAGCGATTACGTAATATCACCCATCAATGACTTGTGTAATGTAAAAATTATATCTGCAAATAGAAGAAAGGAGCTTTTTTACGATAAAAAAGAAATGCAAATAATGGGTGAAAAATCAGAATATGAATTGGATTTTCATTCACTTAATAACTTTTATTTTATAAGAGGCTGCCGTCAGCGGTAGCCTCTATTATCATTAGTTTGCAAAACTAAATTTAGAAAGGAGACGAATTATGGCGTTCCCTACTGAATGGATTTATCAAAAATGCGTAGATGCTGTTAGCGATATTTATGGAAGCGGAATGGTAGAAAAAACGCGCCCATGGCTTGAAGTAAGCAGTACAGGTAATTTTGCTGGTGTATGGGGCTTTATTGAAGCGGGCTGCAATGTATTTATTGCTGTAGGAACAATTCTTGCTGTAATATATTTTGTCATAAATTTATCTGAAAAATCAATTTCGCAAGGAGCTACACTTGAAACTTTTGCTAAATATTTTATTGAATTTTGCTTGGCTCTATTGCTAATAGCGAATGCTTTCCGAATTGTAGGATTTGCGAGTTCTATTGGATCAGGCGTATTAACTGATGTCGGGACAATAGCAAGCCAAGCGACAGAAGATGAAACAACTCCTGGTGGCAGTCTCTTAGCTGAGATTGATGAAATAAATACAGGATCAAATGGAATAGGAAAATTTATGAAATTATTACTATTCTATTTAACAACATTACAGTTCCCAGCACTTTTAGCAGCAATCGGCAGAACATTAGTCATAGTAGCGTGCATGGCCCGAGGAATCAGCATTATTATTTATGGTGTATTTCTGCCAATTCCAATTGCTGATGTATACAAAGATGGCTTAAATTCTAAAGGAATCCGATATATTAAAAAATTCATAGGATTATTCCTGCAAGGAGCTGTTATTCTTTTAGTTGTTATTGCATCTTCTTACTTACAAGGTTCTGTTTCGCAGGAAAGTGGATTAACAGGAGCACTTTATAGTGTAGGCTTAATATTTGTAACTGTAATGATAATTTTTAAGTCACAATCTATTGCAAATGATATTGTTGGCGTATAAGCGCGATAATAATATAGGAGGATATATGATAGAACGAGAAGTTTGGCAAGATATTCGAAAATATAAGAAAACTTTTATTGGGGCTTTTACATTACGTGAAACGATTTGTTTTGTAGCGGCGGCAATTGTGTGTATTCCTTCATTTATTTTTTTATCAAAAATTTTTATACAGTCTGCAGCAATATTTGGCGCAGCATTATTGGCTGTCCCTTTTGTATTATGCGGTTGGAAAGAAATGTATGGAATGACATTTGAACGTTATATTTTCCGACAAATCAAAAAAAGGTTGACAAGAAAAACCGTGCGAATGTATAAATCTCAAAATATGTTTTTGAATTATTTTGATAAAGGACATATCGAAGCGACAAAAAAAGAACAAAAAGAGATTCGCAAACAATTGAAAGCCGAAAAAGATACCAAATATAAGATGATCGTATAGTATTCCAGTTTCTCCTATTTTTTCTGACATATTAAAGTTAGAAAAAATAGGAGGTTTTTTTATGGGCTTTAATTCTAAAAAAATAAAAAGTTCTTCTAAAGAGGAGAATAAGACCCTTCAGAATGGCGCTGAAAATCAGGAATCTTTAAATAACAATGACGAAGGATCCTTAAAACAAAATAAAGGATCTTCAAAACAAAAATATGGGGTTCCACAAAAAACAAAAAAATCATTATTTTCGATTGTGGGCACCACGCAAGAAAGTGTTCCTTATTCAAGTGTGTACCCGGAACTTGGAATTATTGAAACGCAAAAAGGATTATACACAAAATGTTATCATCTGAAAGATATGAATTTCAGAACAGCACAGGAACAAACACAAGTGTCTGTTTTTGAAAAATATCAGAAATTCCTCAATTTGTTTTCTGCGAATAACAGAGTGCAAATTGTTATTAACAATTCCAATATCGACGAAAAGACAGTCCGAGAAAATGTTACTTGCAAAATGCGCGGAGACGGATTGGATGAATTGAGAAAAGATAATAATGAAATTATTCTGCAACGAATGACGGAAGGACGCAATAATCTGACCTCTGAAAAATATTTGATTGTTGGAGAACAGGCAAAAGATATAAAATCTGCAAATGTTGCTTTTTCTAGTCGCTTGGATAGCACTATTGCAGATCAGATGAAACAAATTACTGAATCGAGAAATGCGAATATTCCGCCAATGACAATAGCTGAACGATTAAAGCAGCTACATGATCTTTATAATATCGGACATGAGACTTCTTTACCCGAGACATTTGATATAAATGCATATCTGAATCAGGGAATGTCTACAAAAGATATTGTAGCCGCTTCTGGTATTAGCTTTTATCGTGACTATTTTCAATTAAATGATAAATTTGGAAGAGTTGTTTATCTGCGCGATTTACCGTCTATCCATAATACAGAATTTGTGGCAGAAATTTCAGATTTGCCATTTAACTTAACGGCTAGTATCTATTTGGAACCATTGGAACAGAAACAAGCATTTTCTATCGTTCGTAATAATATGGTTACGATCAATGGTAATGTTATCAAAGCGCAGAAAATTGCAACTAAGAGCGGATATGGGCACGATATGATTTCTCCGGAATTACTTCATGCACAAGAACAAGCACAGCTTCTAATGGATGATTTAAGAAGTAGCAACCAGAGATTATTTTTAGCAACAATTGTAATTGCTCATTATGCAGATACAAAAGAAGAATTGGATGAAAACACGCAGGCAATAATTGACCTCGGTAATCGCTATATGTGTGCAATCAGTCCTCTCTATTCTCAGCAAGAGGAAGGATTTAATTCCGTATTGCCTTTGGCTAAAAATGAATTGTGTCTGGATCGTTTAATGAAAACAGAAACAGCCGCATTATTCATTCCGTTTAATTCGGAAGAAGTAAATCATAAGGGCGGAATTTGCTATGGACAAAATGCTTTATCAAAGGTACTTGTAACTGTTAATCGAACAGATGGAAATGTTATGAAGAACCCGAATGGCGTTATTTTAGGAATGTCCGGTACTGGGAAATCTATGTTAGCAAAACATGAAATGTTATCTGTTTTATTAACAAGAGACGATACAAATGAAGTGTATGTTCTTGATCCAGATGGCGAGTACACAGAATTGGCGAATCAATTAAATGGATTAGGAAGTGCAGTTATTCATCTTGAACCCGGGTGTGGCGTCCATATCAATCCTTTTGACATGGACTTGAATTATGCAGCAGATGATGAAGGACAGAAAGATCCAATTTCCTTAAAAACGGATTATATCTGTATGATTTGTGAAACGGCGAATAATGCTCGTTTTGGATTAACAAATGCAGAAAAATCAATTATTGATCGTTGCGTAAGAATTTTATATAAGCCGTATATGGAGCATATGACAACTCTTGGACGTGATGTAACAATTGATTTAGCGGCTACTCCGACTTTAGAACAGTTTTATGAATTGCTGTTCCAGCAGAGCGAACCGGAAGCGCGCAATTTAGCACTATCCCTTGAAATTTATTGTACCGGTTCATTTGATACGTTTTCAGGCACAACGAATGTAGATGTTAATCAAAGGTTTGTTGTTTATGATATTAGTAATCTTGGTTCCGGAATGAGAGAATTAGGACTTCAGGTGTGCTTAAACCATGTTTGGAATAAAACAATTGCTAATAATAAAAAAGGCATTACTACCTGGTTTTATATTGATGAGTTCCATGTTTTGACAAAATCAGAAACTTCATCAAATTATCTGGTGCAAATTTGGAGGAGATGCCGGAAGCATGGTGGAGTTGCAACAGCAATTACACAAAATGTAGGAGATCTTTTAAAAACGGAAGCATCCTTAACTATCATTAATAACTGTGCTTTAGTTATTATGCTTGGGCAGGCTCCGCTTGATAGAGAATTGTTGCAGAATTTGTATCATTTGAGCAATGCGCAGCTTGAATATATTACAGATTCTCCTGCTGGACAAGGACTTATTTATAATGGATCAACGATTATTCCGTTTACGAATCGGTTGCCTAAGACAAGCAAAATCTATCAGATGATAACAACTGATCCGAATGAAAAGAAGAAACGACAGATTGGGTAATCACAACTGTAACAATTAAATTTTAGTTTTTAAATTAAAATGCCCGGCAAAATGCCGGGCGTAAGGAGGCTTATGGGGAATATCATAGAATTCAAGGAAAAAGGAATAAAACCTTTAGAAAAAATGACGGATGAAGAAATTATTGAAATCTGTATGAGTGAAGAAACTCCGGCAGCGGTTTGTATGTTTCAGTTGGCAGAAACTCCAAAGGGGCAATCATTAGCGAGACAAATGGACCAAGATAATTACACAATTTTAGGCGAGCGTTCTGTTTATAATGCTTTATTAAAAATAGAACCGCGTCCATCTGTTGTCAGCATCCGACTTAAGTTTAAGTCAGCTGTCGATCCGGAACTTAAACTTTTATGGAATCTGTTAAGTAAATATGGAGAAAAGAGTTCTCTTTTAAATAAGGAAGAAAAGGATACTTTTTTGTCCATGTCTATTATGCCTAATGACTATATTGGACAAGTAATGATTACCGCAGTAAATCCAATTAGTTGGACACTTGAGCCGGAAATTATTGGCACTCCATTAAATAATATACTCCATATTGATTTCTGGGCAAATGCTATTTACATCATTGATGGCGATGATATTGGGGACACAAATATTCAAGAAGAGATCGCAAATATCAAACGTGAAACAGAGAGAAAATATGTGACACGACAAGGAGACGAATTAGATGGCGAATAAAAAAACAGTAAGCATATTAACAATAATAATCTTTAGTATAATGCTTTTCTTATTTGCGGATGACGCCATGGCAATGGATATTCCAGAAGATGTTCTTATGGGGTATGCTACAGAAGAATTAGGAAGTGAAAGTGCTTCAGAAAATCAAGAAGCGCTTACATCAACGCTAAATATTCGGTGCTATGTAGACCCAGATATTATGCAATATAATGAAACAATACTATTTACTTTATACAATCAGATAAAAAATGAAACACAAAGTTTTCAGCTAGAAGCAGTGAATGACTATTTTAATAATATTAATATTGCCGCCGGACATTATTTTATTTATGCTACGATTGCTAATAATGATGGTACATATTCTTTATATTGTCCACAGCAGGAATTTTCTGTAGAACGTGGCTCTATTAATCTTATTTGCGCTTATGGGAAGCAAGAATATATCAACAACTTGAAAAAAAGTTGGGGCGATTTAAAGGTATATGAGCAGACAGATGTTAATGCCATCCAGAATATGAGCACAGAAACAAACAATATATACAAAGAATCTGAAACAGAGGCCGTAATCACTAAGACGACAGAAACCGAAACTATTATCCCTGTAAACATTAATGAAGAAAAAACAAATAGTAAAAAACAGCATATAAATATTTACGGGATTATTCTGCTGATCATAATGATTATTTATATTATTTATAGTTTGTATAAGAAGAAACGCAGATAATGCGTTTTTTCTTATATATGTAATCATTTCCAAAACAAAGGAGGCTTTTATGGCTGTAAGAAAACCATACGATATAAATAATGCCTATAAAAATCTTGATTATCGGATAACGGATTATCCTGATTCGGACAAAGAAGAAAATGTAAATAATTCATCAGCTGACAATATTGATTTCTCGAATCCATATAATTATGAGGTGAATAATTCAGATGCGTGGCAAAATGACAGTATCCTTGATACCGGAGTAGCAAATAGAGTACAGGGATTTGACAGAGAAAAAGGAACTAAGCAACTTGCTAAAGAAGAAATAGCAAAAACTACTGTTGAAAATTCCGAAATGTACCAAGGAATGGTAATGGTAGATGGATTTATGGAAGCTACTGCGGGTGCTTTATCTGCTTGTGCTTTAAAGTCGCAAGAATCACAAGCGTTCCAAGATCTTGATTTCCAGACTCAAGGATATAATCAAGCAATGAAAAATGTCTTAGGAACAGATTTGGAAAGAAAGTATCATGTCGATCTGACAGAGGATTACGGATTTAAGGGAGGATCTTTCAATGTAAGCATAGCTACAGAAACAGATCGTGGAGCAGCTATCATATCGGAGAATATGACATTATCTAGCGAGAATTATTTAAAAGCATTAAAAGGCGAAAAAATTGAAGTCCGTTTCAATCAAAATGTTTATGATTCTTGCAAAATAACTGGAGCTGTAGCTGCAAAAGATGGTCGTTACATAGTAGATGCAAGTCAGTTTTATGTATCTGCAGGAACACAACTTAATGGCGAAGCAAGGACTATGACATTGCAGCAATACCTTACGCAAAAGTCTTCTATTAAAAATCGCCAAGATTTAATCAGCCGCGAATCTCAAAAGGTATCAAAGGCATTAGAACATGTCGGCATTCACGGGGCGGATAAAATGAGTGTTTTGGATTTAACTACCCTTAAAAATCATGCGGCAAATGAAGATGTTAAAACAATGATTGACGCAATGATAGGATTTAAGCAATATAATGAGCAACATGGAAAAACGAATAGATCGAAAAGAAATACTAAAAATGCAAGAGACAGATTTTTCCGAAAAAATTTATTTAAAGAATGCGATCTTACTTCTGGAATATATGTTGCTAATATGGCGCGAAAAATTGGAGGAAAATTAACAAAAGGGGCATTGTATGCAGCACATTATGCAAGCTCAAAAGCATTAAATGCGTCATTAAAGGCAGGAATTGCCGCCGCTCGTTCAGCGCATATGCTCGCTACAGAGATAGGTGTTACAAAGTTAGATGGCTATTGGAAGCTTTATGAAAAAGTTGGACAAGCCGGAAAAGCAACTGAAAACCTTGCTACCGGTTATGCGAATGCTCCTCAAAATATCAAAGAAGCCAAAAAACAAGGCAAAAAAGAAATCAATAATAAGATAAACTCCTGGAAAGTTGGAAAAGGAGAGCGGAAGATAAAAAGATATAATCACCGAGAAACAAATGCGATTGGTAGAAAACTTAACAGAAGAATTGATTTGCATCGAGAACGAATGAGAAATTTAAAGCAATTTACTTCTCGATTTAATCCAGCAAAAGAATTTTTGGGAAAAGCAAAGGATTTTGTCTTGTCTCCTTTTAAAGCAACAGGAAGATTTTTTTCTACTGCACGTACTTTTATCATTAAAATGGTATTTGGTGCGGCAGGAATATTTTTGATTTATGCGATAATCTCTATGGTTGCATCAGCATTATTTTCTGCTTTCATTGGCGCCTTTTGTACTGTGACAGCATTTGAAGAAGATGATAACGGAATAACTGTCGGACAGAATGCCGTCAATAAGCTTTATGCATATGGAGGAACTTTCGTTCGGAATGCATCAAATAAGAATAACTTGTCCGGAATGTTAGATGAAACAGGAATTATGTCGGGAAGAAGAGGCGCGACAGGAGGAGAATTCAATGTTACATTAGATGAGTCTCAAGTAACTTGCGTTTATGAGGACTCATCTGGAAACTCAATTTCATCAGCTGATTTTTATAATGTAAAAGAAATTATGTCTTCGGCAGAAATTCATTTTATGTCAGAATATACAAAAGATTCCTATTACGAATTTACGCAAGAACTGTGGGAACATACACATAGTTATTATGTAGAATTTAGTGATGTATTTTATTGTGATGATGAAGACAATTGTGATAACTGGCAGACTTTTTCACATACAGATAATTTAGATGATTGTGATAATCAGCAAACATGGCAGGGTTATGGAGAAGACGGTCCGTATGAATACAATTACTGTGGCGGACACAGTGAATGTGGTGGACATGTAAAGGCAGAAATACATTTAGTTGCCGAGAGAGGGCTAGATGAATTGAAACCTAGGGTTGCCGAAATGGCTGATTGTATGAATTATGTTCCTCCGCACGGATGGGCCGGAAGTGATACAGATGGAATTGATTATATAAATGATACATATTTCGATGAGATGTGGGAAGTTTTTATGGATATTGATTGGAGAGAAGAATATAATGTCTCTCTTGGAGCTGGAACGTTTGATGCGTCTACTGTAGCCCTTACTGGAGAAACTACGCAAGCAATACATGATTTCCTAATTGAGTGCGGCTATTCTGAAGCTGGCACAGCAGGAATTATGGGAAATTTGTTCACAGAATCAGGGTTTAATCCAACAGCAACTAATGGGAATACATTTGGCATAGCGCAATGGCTTGGAGGCAGAAAAGATAATGCCATTGCATTTTTATCAGCCAATGGATACGATATTTATTCATTAGAAGGACAGCTTAATTTCTTTTATTATGAAATGGCAACAGCATATCCAAGAGCGCATGCAGCAATGATGTCAGCAACAGATCCGGTAGAAGCATCATCTTACTTTTGTGCTTGTTTTGAAGGATGTTATGCAAGCCGAGATTCGCAATGGTATGGTAATCCAGATTGTTATTATCCTTTTGGCCGGTACTCTTATTGGCAAGCATTAGATAGGCGAAAGAGCTATGCGAATTCATATTTTAACACGTATGGAATGTAATATTATATATGCAAAAAGCGGCTACGACAAGCCGCTTTTTGCATATAAAAAAGCAAATTTTTTCTGACATATTAAAAACAAAAAGGATGAATTTGCTTATGTCAAAATTAAAAATCGGGGAAACTCCGAACGGTGTTCTTGTAAAGAACCGAAAAAGTCAATTGAGACAAACACTTATTATTGGAGGAATTTTGTATCTCATTTTATTGTTAATTGTCCTCCATGCTTCTGCTTATATGGCTTTTGATTATCAAATGTCTATTTATGAGGCATTATCGAAATCTCTAACGGCACTTCAGACACACCCTTTTCAATTTGTTGCTATTCCAACTGGTTGTGCGCAGTATATTCTACTGATGACAACTTTATATGCACTCGCTGTGCTTTATGTGTGGGCTGGCTATAAAAAAGATATGCATATGATGGGAGATGCATCATATGGTACTGCACATTGGAATACTGATTTGCAAAGTTATAATAAGCGCTTTACTGATCCAGCAGGAACTGTTTCAAAAGATGGAAACAAAAATACGATTCTTACAGAAGATGTATATATGAGTATGGACGGACATAAAACCCGGCGTAATATTAACGTTTTCTTGATTGGTGGATCTGGCGCAGGAAAATCGCGTTTCTACATTAAACCAAATTTATGTCAAATGCCACTTAATACTAGCTTTGTTACAACCGATCCATCTGGAGAATTATTGGAAAGTTGCGGACAAATGCTTGAGGATTTTGGATACAAGATTAAGGTACTAAATCTTGTTAATATGAAAAAATCTAATACCTATAATCCTCTTAATTATATCCATGAAGAAAATGATGTTATTTTACTGGCAGATTGTTTATTAAAAAATACGGCAGATGCACAAAAAACAGGCGGCGATGATTTCTGGGAAAAAGCAATGAAGTTAATGCTCCAGGCATTCATTTTTGCTTTATGGCTGCATGGAGATGAAATTGGTTTAACACGTACTTTTGATTCTGTAATGACTTTAATGCGTGGTTGCACTATCGAAGAAGAAGGAACCTGTAGCAGCGATACTATTTCGGATACAGACAAATTGTTTAATCTGATTGAATTTGGCTACATGGAAAAAGATGGCAAGATTATCGCAGGAACAAAAGCGACTGTTGGTAATCCGGCATATAAGCATGCTTATGGCGAAGATATTGCTGTCCGCCAGTATAAGAATTTTAAAATGGGTGCCGGAAAAACTTTGAAGAATATTTTAATTTCTGCAATGGCCCGATTTTCTAATTTTGATTCCCAACAGTTAATTGATTTGACTTCTGGAAATGATATTGACCTGACGATGATCGGACGTGAGAAAACAGCGTTATTTGTTATTCTTCCGCAGGAACATGATTCTTTTAACTTCCTTGCTGCAACTATGTATAGCCAGTTGGCGCAATCTTTATATTTTGATGCTGAGAATAAATGCCAAGGTAATTATTTAGTAACTGACGCAGATGGCGAGATTGTTAAGATTTTTGAAATTGATCATTCTGCTGAAATAGAAGAAGCTATTTCACGAAAAGCGCCTGAAGAAGAATTAGTAATTAATTTTGAAAACGAGATAATAGATAGCAATAGGCAAGAAAAGAAAGCTGCCAAAAAAATAAATAGCATTTTTAAAAAACTATTTAAACTATTTAAAAAGAAACCTATATCACAAAATGAAAGTGATGAAGCTAAGGCAGAAGAAAATGAAAAGAATACTCTTCCAATAGAAGATGCCGGTGGACGAAAAGATGAAGATGTTAAAGCACTAGCATCCCAATTTGTAGAAGATCTTAAGAATTGTCGGTTAGTACAGCGTGGCAAAAAATATGTAATAAAAGCAAAAATCGGAGATATTGAAGAAGATATTGCTGAATACGGGAATAGGGAATATGCTATTCGAAAGGCAAAAGCCCTTAAAAATTGCTCTATCAAACAAGGTGGTTTATGCTTACCTTTTAACGTACGGTTGCTTCTCGATGAGTTTGCAAATATTGGAGAAATTCCAAGATTTACAAACCTCCTTGCAACAATGCGAAAATATAACATTTCTGCAGCCTGCGTATTGCAGAGTTTAAGCCAGATCAAAAAAATGTATAAGGATGATTGGGGATCTATTATTGGTAACTGTGATGCGCTTTTATTTTTAGGCTGTGGCGAGTATGAAACGCAAGAGTATATTTCAAAGAAACTTGGAAAAACGACAATTCGTGTACGAAATAACTCTATTTCCAATGGCGGAAAATCCGGAAGTTCTATGAGCTATCAGTACGTTGCGCGAGATTTATTATCTCCAGATGAGGTTGGACAATTAAGTGATAATGAGAGTATTCTTTTAATTCGAGGTGTTCCCCCATTTAGAGGTAATAAGTATGAATATACCAACCATCCGAATTATAAGTACACGGCAGATGCAGACTCAAATCGGGCGTATAAGATAAAAATAAAAGCAAAAGATACATCCAAAGCTGATGTCACTTTAAATGCTCCAGTTATAAGTTTCTCTGAAACCGAGGAAGGCAAATTACTTTCAGAATCACAAAGAGCAAAATCTACAAGAAACAGACGACCTCAAAACAGAAAAAATAATATGGAATCTATCAGTGACACAATTTCTCAAAAGAAATCTGATAGCAAAATGTCTGAAATTGGAGCAAATATGTTTGCTGATTCTGCAAGATTTACAAAGCAAGAGTATGAAAAAGCGGAAAAAAGTTGCAGTGCCCCAAGGCTTGCAAAAATGGAAGATATCGAATCCATTTTTAAAGAATCAACAAAAGTAGATGCAAAAGATTTTTTGTTTGGTTTGACAGAAAGTTTTTTGCCGGAAGAAGAGGAAAAAGTCATAGCCTCAAAAGCTATATCTGATTCGAGTGTTTTTACGCCCGATAAAGAGAATGAAAAAATTGAGTCTTCTGTTGAAAGAGGAAGTATTGATTCTATGGAAGATTCTTTAAGCGCAAGTTCAAGCACAGCAACATTATAATGCTAGACAGAATAGAGGGAGTCGCATAATTACGATGTCCCTCTATTTTTTAGTATGTCTGACATATTATATATGATTTAGTGCATCAATTATATCAAAAAGAGAAAAGGAGAATTTTTTATGAAGTTAATGAAAAAGAAAATGGCATTTATTGTAATTATGAGTTTAGTATTGTCAACTTTGACGGGATGCGCCGCTTTTGACAGCATTGCAAATGATCTCAATGGAGAAATTACCGGAAATACATATAATGCAACTTTTTATACCAATGGCGGAGAAGAGTTTATGGAAATGTCTGGATCTAAAATTGATATTAGTGCAAATATCGTAAAAGAACCAGTATATTCAAGTTCTGGCTGGGGATATACTAAAACGCTTTCTTCGGTTGTCACTATTACGATTGATGGCAAAGAAGTGGAATCTTGTGGCAGTACAATAATTTTTGCAGAAGAAGGTCTTGCCCCGGAAGTTGATTTTACTTCGCCAGAAAGTATTCACAGTACGACAGATGGAAGTGTAGAAGATAATGTTTTTATCGCACAGATTGTCAATAACTATAAAAATTTGTTTGGTAAATCAAGGATTGTTGTGATTCAGTCTCAGCTTGGCGATCCTATTTGTGCTTATTCAGGAGATGAAGTGTATTGGGAAGTAAGCCAGGATTTACCTAAAACAACTAAACTTATGGTTGACGGCAAGGCTTTGTATATTCATCGGGCGAATTTTCAGATCATTGATAAAGATTTGCTAAATTAAATTAGTAAAGACGAGCGAAAAAGCTCGTCTTTTTTATATCGAAAAATATTGCAAAAACTGCCGACATATTATATATATAAAAAGATGGTATTTTACAAAAGATAAATAGGCAGGTGATATTATGAATACATTAGACTATATTGTGTATTTTATTAAAGATTTTTGGGAAGAAGTAAGAATTTCATGGATTTATATATTTGTTGACAGAAATGTTATAGAAACTGGACCGATGGAAATGCCAACTAGAATTATTATTTTGCTTATGGCATTGATAATCCTTTTGGTAATATTGAAAATTGCAAAGTCCATCATTCGCTCTATTTTGTCATTTTTTATTGACCGGTCAGAAACAAAAGATAATAAGACTTCTGCAGAAATCAAAAGAAAACAATTACTTGACAAAAAAAATTATAAAAAGAGAACGGGTTCTTCTTTAAAAGATATTGGAGATGCGGCAGAAATAGAATGTTTCGAAATGTTAAAATCTGCTTTTCCGAATATGAAAGTTTTTCATGATTTATATCCTAATTATATTAGTAATGATGGAAAGCAGTTTATCGCGCAGTGCGATATTATAGGGGTTACAGACAAAAACATTTATGTTATTGAGGTCAAAAGTTATTCTGGGGTAGTATTCCCGACAGATGATACATATTGGATACATACTGATTATGATAACTACAAAGAAAATGGAACAGGAGAATACCGATACAACCCAGTCCGGCAGAATCGCGGTCATATTAAAGTAATTTGCGGATTATTACAACGGGAAATTCCACAAACAAATTTTAATTCTTTTTGCCAAAATGTCATTGTTTTTGCGGATAGAACAATGATTGTTTATCCAGGAGATAAAAATATATCAAATCCACATAATGTTGTCAATATGGAAAATCTCATTGAGTATATTAAAGAAAAAGAGAAAAATTCATCAAACCATATTGCTTCTGATGAAATCAATACTATATTAGAAAAATACTCAGCAGAAAATGTAGATTCTGAAATAAAAGAAATGGCATTAAGCAAAGCTAAATTAAGTCACAAAAGATAAAATAAAGAGGAAAATGTTATGGAGTATACAGAGTTATGGCTAATGATATTGCCGCTTGCAATAGCTATTTTAATAAAAATCATTATCAATTTTAGAGCGACAGAAAGTATTACAGCTTTAAAATATACATTTAATGTTTTAAAAAAGGATTTGAAAAAAGATACCGCAGATTATGCCTATGTTGTAACAGGAAATACTTATGCAATGATGCGTAATTATCTGGCACATAATGCCTTTGCTGTTTTTTGGCGTTATCGAATGGATAGTATTTCCAATAGAAAATTTGTTCCTACTCATAAAGGCAACTATGCCCCAGAAATCGACACACTTTGCATAATGAAATCCTGTATGATAGGAATAGATGCTATTGGAATTCGCGGGGAAGTTACAATATCGAAATCTGCTGAATACAAAGAAATAATTTCAGCAAAAGATTCATCTGGAGAAGAGATCTTTTTAAGAGACAACCTCACCGCTCCATATTATTATAGCGCATTTTTTAATGATTTAACTAATGAAAATGGACTTATGCCAAGAAACAGATTTGCAGAGTCAAAAGATTTATTTTATCAAATTATAGTTTTAGGAAAGGACGTAACCTTGAATGATGAAGTGCCGGGCGGCTCTGCAATGCGAGGAATGAGCAAGAATGAAAATTTTGTTTTTGACTCTACAAATCACTGTTATGTTGTGAAAAGCCCAGAGGAAGCATTCCATATGGTAGACATTATTTCTAAAAACATAGCAAAACAGTATGGCACCTTTGACCGAGATGATGTAATTTCTTCAATCAATTTTATTCAAAGAGAGAATAAAGATTTATTCTATTGACTTACTTAATGACTCGCATAACATGATAATCCGCCATGCAACCAAAAAAAAGAAAAGGAGTGATCAATATGATGAATTGCATGAAGCTGGAAAATGGAATGGTTACGGTTAACGGGTTTGGAGAAGCACTAAGATTGCTGTCAGTTTGTTTTTTAGACGAAGGAGTTTATGCAATTCCGGATAGAAATTCTGAAAATCCATTTGCTATAAACTGTCATATCCTTCAGAAAAACGAAAAACGGTATATTGACAATTTAGAATTGTACAATGAATTACAACAGAGAGGATATAAAACAGTCTACTTCCTTTATATTCCGGATTCTGGAGGAAGTTATATTTCTTATTGAATCTTATTTTCTTATTCTCATAAACTTAATATGTTCCCTTATTTTGCAAATCGCATACAGGCAGGAGAGTTTCCTGCTTGTATTGCGTAATAGAAACAATTATATTAAATATCCCATGTTTGCTCATATTCTTTATCTAATGTTTTCTCTTTTTGCCGTTCCTCTTTAATGATAGCGTTCATTTCTTCTCGTAATTCTTGTGCATGTGCTTGATCTTCCATATGCTTTAATCCATTATCAAGAGCAGCAAAGGCTTTTAAACGCTTTTCTAATTCATTAGGAGAAAGGTGTTCTTTTTTGCCATATTCTTTTGCATTCCCAAGTAACTCTTTGATGAATTTTTCTTTTTTCCGCATTTCGCGCTTTTTCTTTCGATAATCTACTAATTCTTGATTAAAAGATGTTTGCATTTCAATAGCGGCACGTTCAAATTGTTTTTCTTTTTGCAAATCCGTCATGTTACATTCCTGTACATATTTGCAAACACGACCATAATAGATTTCCAATTCTTCTTCTGGCTCTGGTTTAGGGACCTTTTCGATGTCAAAAGTTTGATTTAGTTCTGTGTAAAATTTCTTGATATCTTCATGTTTTGCAACGGAACCCTCAAGACCGCGTTTCAACCCATGGCGTGCCATCACTTTTGCATAACTGCTTTGCATTTCCCGGCAGCGCCTCCGCCCAGCAGTATAATATCCGGCATTTAAATGTCCTTTATCATCAATCGGAACAACGAAAGCATGAATATGAACATTTCCGCTTTCATCTCCATGATAAACAGCGCTTATAACATTATTTCGATCAGATCCCGGTACATTAAAAGCTTTTTTTAACCATTCTACATTATCTTTTTTCCATTGTTCAATATCAATTTGTTCTAAATCAGATTTTGAGAATGTAAGGACAACTTCTAACCCTAGAACTGCATCTTTGCGAATATGCTTATTCATCGTTCCTTTTTCATATGCTTCGTCAATTAGTTTTTGCCATTTTTCACGATATGTTGCTCCATCTAAAGCAATCAATTCTTCATTAAGATCTGCTTTGTCTGGATCAGCATTTGCGGGCTGCGCAATACGTAAATTATGTTTCCACAAATTTGTCATACGAGCAAATGATTTTACTTTTTCAAAGTGCATAAAGCAATAACCCATATTTTTCCTTCTTTCTTAACAATATTTTGATAAATTTAATATGTCAGAAAAAACAAGAGATCTGTTTATCGCTAATACGCCTAACTCTAAAATATAGTAAGTTACTACGTTTCTCACGCTGGCTTTCCGCTCGGGAGGAGCGGAGAAGCTGCGTGCTTAAATATTCAAGCAATCCTTTCCAAGCAATACCCTTAAAAAATTAGCAGTAGAAATTAGTCCATCCATTCTTTCCTTTTGCCCTGCCTTTTATATATTTTACGCTTGCAATCCTTGCTTCTGCGTGCTCGCCTTTAAGCTTTTCTGCGCATAAAATTAAAATCAGCCATCCTTCTATTAAATATTTGCCGCGCATAATTTTATATCTTTGCACAAAGCTTTTCCCTCTGCTTGCATTCCTAGCTTTGCCGTAGAAAAAAGCAATTTTTTTATGCGTAAGAATATTTTCTGCGAGTAGAATCCAGTCCTTGCGCGCCAGAAGTTAATTTTACCGCGTATAAAACTTGTCTCTGCCATGCATAGAAGTAAGCTTTTCGTAACCAAAAACAATTTTGCATGCATAAAGGATAGCCTTTCTCGCGTAGAAGTAAAGACCTCGCACAAGCCTAAGCTAAAGCTCAAGCCTAAAGCGCGGCATAACAGTAAATTTGAAGTAAACACAAAGAGAAAGAGATAATGCCGCCTGTAAACATTAATAGTGTGCAAAACATCAGTATTGTGAAGTAAAAATCAACAATGCGTTGAATTGAGATATGATAGATATGATAAAAGGCATCAATAAAATGCAGTAAATAAAAATAACTTTGGAGAAATCAGCTAAAAGAGAGACTAAGAGAAATACCTAAAGGCATCATCTATGTGCAGTAAAATTAACTCTTAGCGCAATAACTTAAATAAATGTTGCATAATAAAAGACATCAATAATGTGAAGTAAATAAGGGCTTTCCCGCCCTGCCGGGCGGCGCTAATGCGGCCAGAGAAAGTTTGAAAGTGCATAAAAACATCAATATAGTGATGCAAAAATTTTCATAAAGTGATGCTGTTTTTGCATCATAGGATAAATAAATGCACACAAAAGATAAAAAAGCATCATCTATATGAAGCTTAATGAAAACAAATAAAAAATATATGCCATAGTTTCCTCAATGCGAAATAAAATTTTTTTGCACATCTGACATATTAGATATAGATCCAAAATGATAGGAAGAAGAAAGGAGAGAACTATGAAACATAAAAAACGATCGCCTGCAGAATTGCTATAATTAAAATTTTGTACTTTGTATAATGAAAAATGAATGGAGCGACAGAAATGACAATAACAATTTTAGCAATTTGCACTGAGACTGAATATGAAAATAGCAAGTAATGAAAGATCGAAAAACAGTTTAATTATTATGAGCGGGATAGATGCTGAAGAAATTTATTGATTTTAAATTTTAGGAGGATGAATAAACATGAGCATAAGTATGAACATGACGGGATATGGAGAAATTTTATTTTGGACAGGGATGGTATTATGCGGAATAAGCCTGATTGTACATGATATTTTTAAGAAGCAAGAAAACACAAAAATTTGTTCTTGCGCATTAGCTGCAGCTGTGATCGCACTTATTTTGATTTTTAGCGGAATTCATCTAAATAACAAAGAACAAATTGCATGTATTCGCGATAATATCTGTAAAGAATACGGGACAGAAAATATCGTTCTTTCGAAAAATGCTTCTATAGCTAATGGGGAATTTGCTTATAACAACAATTCTTATGCATATATAGTTGTTGATGAAGAATTGTATATTATTGATGAGGCCGATGTCAAAAAGATTGATATGAAGAAGAGAGGATAAGTGAATATGAATTTAACAGAAATTTGAAATATTTTAACTTTTGCAGCACTATTTTTGCTTTTAATAGGATCTGTATTATTCGGAATTGCTAAAAAAGAGGACTCGCCTAGCTGTTTCTCTGCGGCATCAATCGTTTTCATAATATCGACTATCCTCAGCTTGAGTGCCATGATGATTGACCAAAAAGTAAAATCTCAGGATATCCAAGAAACAATTTCTCAAAAATATGAAAACGACGCCATTGTATTTTGCGATGGGAGCGACGACAGTTCAGGGTATTTCATCTGCGATGGAAAAATATTACAATATAAAGTTGAAAATGACGAATTAGCTATTACAGATGGAACAGATACTGAAAAAATTCACTTGAAGCAGAACAAAGATAAATAAATTAGAGAATAAAACTAATCAGAAAGATCCGGGACACCTGGATCTTTTTTTGTTAATTAAATTTTTCAGAATCATTCATGGAAGATTTGGCTCCTGCCAGATTTTTTCTTTTTATTATTCAACCAATCTGTATGCAATATGGACCCTTTCGTTTTAAGAATATCCGATTTTTAGATTCATCTGACATATTAAATATGTAATCAAAAGAATAAGAAAAAAGGAGAAACATATGAACCGTAAACAACAGTATAGAGATAAGGATAAGTGCAGGGAAACCTGCCGCCGACAAAAGCAGCGGTATTATGGGCGAACATCTTTTCTGTATCCGGCAAGATTATGGACACATGAAGAAGATGAAATGGTAACAGCGCATGAAATCACTGATAGCGAATTATCAGCGAAAATCGAACGTTCTGTAAGAGCGATTCAGCGTCGGCGTTGGCAGTTAAAACATCAAGCAGAAGGAGTATAGGAGAAAAGTGTAAATTATGGAAAAAATCATTTTGAAAGAGGCTGCGAGATTCCATTTTTCATTTCCTGTAAATCTAAAATCATGGGGATGGAAACATGTGAAATTGACCTCGAAAGCGGTAAAGCTTTAGTATATATGCCTATTTCTAGTGAAGTAAGATTTTCATTTCCATCTATTACAAGATTTTACAAATCAAAAGAGGACTAACAGATTATTAAGGAGAATATGCAATGATTACAGCAAAAGAATTAGCAGAAAAGCTCAATGGAAGAGCATACGGAGATAGTTTTGACGATGTAAAACAGGAAGCAAAGGAAAGCGGCCTGGTTATCGTTTACGGAGCGTCAGATGATCTCATGGAGTTTGAGGGCGCAATCTATGATGAGGGCGGTTGTTTCGATGGAGGAAGAGTGTATTTCGACAGAGACGGCGTGGATCAGGATGGAGAAGAACATACAAACTGGATAGATGCTGTCTGGTGTGATGGCATGAACAGAGACGGACTTCCGGCAACATGGACTTACAAAACAGATATTCCTTGCGAACGCTTTGACATTTGGGAAGATGGAGAGATTTACTGCGTAGGTCTTGTATTCTCAATCGAGGATCTGAAATGAAAACAGCGGAAACCGTGACATTGGAAAAGGCAATCAGACGAGCCACAAGAAAGACCGGTGTATTTGGCTGCTATGAAGTAACAATCGGATTTTGCGGAAAAGAAAGAGTTGACTACATGACTTATGATACCAAAGGAATATTTAGATGTTATGAGATCAAGGTGTCAAAAGCAGACTTCCATAGTCCTGCAGCAAAGTCCTTTGTTGGTCATTATAATTATTGTGTTCTCACAAGAAAATTATACGATCAGGTTAAGGAAGAAATACCAGATTGGATCGGGGTTTATATCGGAAGTTGCTGCGTCAAAAAAGCGAAGAAACAGGATTTGTCTGGTAAAGAATACAAAATGCGCCGTTCAATAAATGGGCGAAGCACAGAAATATCTATTCCGTGGACAGACATGTTAAAAGACAGCATGATCCGGTCATTGTATCGAGATTCTGATAAATTAATAACAGAAAAAATGTATTAGATCAAATAGCAAATAGGAGGATTAAAGATGAGATATTTTGTATCATATGCGTTTATAGATAAACATGGATGCGTTGGATTTGGAAATACCACAATTATTTCAAAAGAAAAGATTACTTCGCCAGAAGACATTCGTGAAACAGAAAAGGTTATAGCTTCCATGATGGGAAGAGACACTTCGGAGGGCAATATTAGTTTGTTAAATTATATTCTAATGGAATAAAAAGAATAAAAATAGCCAATTCCCGAATCTTTAAAACGGATTCGGAGATTGGCAAAAACTCTTTGGAGGTGACTTTATGATTCAATGCGAAGGGCAAATAAGTTTAATGGATCTGCTTGCGCCAGAAAAAACATTTAATCCAGGAGACTGGATAGAAGAAGAAAATGTTGGCGAGCAGTTTACCTTTGATGAAATCACACAAATGATAGGCCAACTGATCGTTATGGACATGAGCACTGTGTCTCATGTATGGTATAAAGTCGTAATGGTAGAGAAAATTGTAATGGTAGAGAATAATACACAACGCCGATTGGTTTATTATGATGGGGCGAGACAGCGGGGTCTGGTGAGTGAGATGTACTTTAACGAGAATATTTATTCTCCCGCAAGAGCATATAGACTAAAGCATTAGATACCCGGTTAATCAGCCGGTGCATAAAGTTTAACAGAAAATTTGACCTAAATATAGGAGGTAATAACATGATTCATGCAATATGTGATTTTTGCGGAAAAGATTGCGATAAAACTGCGATATTTTTGTCAATGACACCTTTTCAGAATTTTGCAAGGTATCATACAAACAATGAGCCATATGGGGAAAGGGAAGAGACTAGAAGTTTTGTGGTTTGCTATGAATGTTGGGAAAAACATGATTTGCCGAATCCGTATGAAACATATTCCGCTATTACAAAGCAAAATATAGCTTATGAGAAATGCCTTGATAATTATACAATTAAGGATTTCATTAAAGATACTAAAAAACTTTAGGAACAAAGGAACAAATAACATGGAACAGAAATAGATAACTGATAGATCGCCAAAATGCGAGGTAGAAGTTCTTATTTGCTATAAATATGGAAAAATGATTTGGCGTCATCAGTAAACAGGGTGCTGGAGGTAATTAAATGGTATTGATTCAGGACGGTGTACAAGTATTTTGCTCTATCGGATATTGTGGAGCAGATAACGAAAAAAGGAATCCAAATGATATAGAAGTGTGTCCGCTTGGGTGTGAGACGTGTGATGGAGACTGCTTTTATTATAATGAAGATTGAGACAAAACAACTATAACTCCTGCCGTAATTGGCGGAGTAGAAAGAATAAAATTTCATATGACAAACGTTTAAAAATTGAGGAGGAAAATAGAAATATGCAGCAGAAACAACAGATTCTTTATTTGGGGAGGTTTATGATATGATTGAAAATGAGAAAGAAGAATATTATAAACTGAATAGGGAACTTATGTACATATGTGAATTTCCGGATTACGATGAAGAATTAAATAGAAGTATATATAATAACGTCAAAAATATGTATGAAAAATATGTAATGGGAAAGATAAATCTGAAAGAATGGATTGAAGAAGATATAATCGATGGTATAAAGCGAAAGAGTGATAATTCGCTGTTTCGTCAGCCAATGATTTTATTGATATACTATCTATTAAGTGAACGCCGGAAAGAATTGCTAAAGACATGGGAATATACAACTGATATGTTAGAGCCTATTGCTGATGATTTGGGAGTTGCAATTGAACCCGTATAGAGGAATTTCACCAGAACTGGCGGCGGTCATCGCGGTAGATAAGCGCATGATGGGAATGAATGCAAGGCTTGACCACATCGAAAACGATATGCCGCTGTTTGACAAGGCGCAACGGAAAGGACAGTCGTGTTTTATCTTTGGAAGACGTTCCACAGGAAGAATGAATATAAGACTTTTAGATGGGACAAAGGTAAATGCATCAGTCAGTTACAAGAATTTGAAACTGGTTGAAACCAGAAAGAATATGTTAACAGAACTAAGAAAGGCAGGATAAGTGTTATGACAGCAGAAAGAGCAGCAAAAATCATTGAGGCAAGCATTGCCTGCGAAGAAAGAAAAACAAAAGTAGATTTCGAGGAGCAATGCGACAGACATTGTGAAAATTGTAAATTATGCTATGAAATCGGAACCCAGAGAGAATATAAAGAAGCTCAGGAGTTCGCAGTTAAAGCTTTACAGGAAAAAGCAAAGGACACCCCTGCCGAAAGCCAAAAGGAAGTATATCGCTGCGTCCCATTTTCTTTATCTACAGATAGTTTTATCGCTACGCTAAGTTCTATTTGTGCTAAAGCCGGAGTGGATATTCTTGGAATCGTACAAAATTATCATTATCTGAAAAAACTCGATAAGTTCGTAGATGAGTATACTGAAAAAGATTATATCCTTAGCGAAACGATCGAAGCAGTAAGATCCTCGGCAGCTAAAAATACAGGAATTTTTCTCGATATAGTTCCTGCCTATAGAGAAGGGAGTACCGTTTATGTAGATATATGGTACCACCATTTTCAGGATTAGCCGATTATATTGTAAGAGACTGGAGAATTTTTCTCCAGTCTTTTTTGTTTTCTGCACTTGATTTTTATTTACACGCTTATTTAAATTTCTAAATTGCGTCATAAATCTCATTCAAAACTCAAGCTTTTTCAATATTTAGGAAAAGTATCTTATGTGTAATTATGCCTTGTCGCAAGAGCCGTTTGCAGTATATGCAATTTTTATTTTTTCTTGTATCTGACATATTAAAAATGACCTAAAAATTATTAAGAAAAAAGGAGAAGAGAGAACATAGAAAAAGAAGAAGATGAAAAACAGCGCGAGAAACCGGAAGGAATGTAGGAGTTGGAATGGCGGAATGAATTATGAAGCATAAACAGATGAATGAAATTAAATTAGGCAGAAATGAAGAATTTACAGAAGATATATTCCCAGATAGCAGGAAATGTCCTAATTTGATGAATGTATTGATGAGGATTATTAAGGAGAGCGATGAATATGAAAACAATAATTGATAAAAGTGAATGCAAACCGTTAAGCAACAATATTGAAGGCAAACTTGTAGTAATTGATAGCAATTTTTTCAATCCAGAATTTAGAGAAGCGAAATATCAGATCGTACTTGCAACAGGTGGATTTGGCTGTGAAGCAAATAGTTTAGGAAATGCGGTATTTGCAGAAGAGATTCATACTGACGATCCAGAAAGCTATAGACAGGAAAGATATAACTTGATCGGAGAGCCGACAGAAGATTTGATTGTAGAATGGAAATCGCTGTACGGTGATTTTAATGAGAAAGTACAGAAAATGCTGGAGGAACAGTAATTATGATGACGAGAGAAAGATTTGCAGAAACAAATTGGAAGATGAGCTATGTTTTGTTCAAACATGTGGAGCAATGTGCGTAAGTTGTGGTGTTGAATGTTGCGATTATGCATTAACATGGGATGATTGGGAGGCGATTACAAAATATATGCAGAAGAACAAATTAGCGCAAACACCAGAAACATATGATAAGGTAATCAAATTTGTATGTAATAGAAGGGAAAATAAGCTGATGAAATGATGATTCAAAGGCAAATTGGAGGAATTGAGAATGTCGAATGTTGAAGAAATTATCAATATTATAGAAAAATCATGGGGAGTAAATTCTGTTGGTTGCCCTTTTGGATCATGCGCAGAAGAATTTGCGAATGACCAGATGATAAAAATTGCAAGAAAAAATAATTTTCCTGCCGATGTGATTGAAGTAATTAAGGCTAACCCGATTAAGTATGGCGAATATAAGAAATTTGATAATGGAGTTGGCATAGGTAGATATTATGCAAATTTGATAAGAGAAATGAAGTAATGATTTTAGGAGGTAATTGAAATGACAGTAACAGAATTTTGCTTAAAACATACACAGGTTGGAGAGTTAATTATATTTAGAAAAGATGGATGGATTAGCGGCTCAACATGGATTGCCCATGAAGATTTATTTGCAATTCCAGAATCTTTTATGAACAAAATTGTAAAAGATGATAGTTGGCAAGAATTAACCGTCACAACAGAACACGGAGATAAAGTTAGCGTTCCTTGTCATGTTGTAGATTTCTAAAACACAATGAATCTGAATCGGAAATTTCAGGAGGTGGTAATATGAAATATACTGATGAAAGACGGTGCGAAAAGCCGGAAGGAGTGTGAGATATGTCTAAAGCAGTATTGATTATGGATATGCCAGATTGTTGCGCTGAATGCCAACTATCAGACGATGACCCAAGTGGGCTGTATTGCGTACCGGCAGATGATTATTACGATGGAGAGGATAGCATGGAAGATAGAGTGAGCTTTTGTCCGCTACGGGAACTGCCGGAGAAAATACCGGAACTTAAATCCGGTTATGAAGAAATCAGCAAGAGTATTCATCGAGAAGGTTGGAACGCCTGCTTGAATGAGATTATAGGAGAGAACCCATGAGTAAGAGCAGAGCTAGTAAGTAAACAGCTATCGCGGTGCGAGAAGCCGGAAGGAGACAAATAATATGAATGGATACGAGTTCAAAAGAGAAATCGAAAGAATTTTTAAGGTGGCACGAAAAATGCACCCTAATGTGACAGATGAAATGCTTGATGCAAACGGAGCTATTCATTATATGAATGGTAATGATAGTACACCTTTTGATTGGAATTGTAACAGCTGCTTGTGCGAGTTTTGTGTATTCCATATAAATGGAATCGATTTTATAAAAGCATATGTAAATAGTGATAACACAATTGATATGTATATTTATGAAACCGATGATGCAATGCGGCCAACTTATAAATTCACAGAGGAAATGGAAAGTTTAAAGGCAAGAGATTTTGCAAAAGTAATGAATCACATTGCGGACGATAATCAGTTATGGGACAAACCGATTGATGAACTTGATTGGAACGTTGATGTAATGGAATGTAATGAGATTGATTGGTGAAAATAAAAGGAGATTAAAACTATGAGAGGTAGATAGGTGAGAAAACAAATGTGACAAACGATGTCATTGCCGCTGTATATGAGTGGTTTATGAGGAATATGGAAGATCCTAAAGGTGAAAAAGAAGAGTATTCGATTTCATATTCCAGCGCAGAGTTTGAGTTGGTGATGAGAAGAAAGAAGCCCAATTAAACGTGAATTCCAAAAGAAGAAATAATATGGTGTCTTTAGCGTAAGACTTAAATGCGGAACTGGTATGAGCCGACAGAGTAGATGTAAATCCAGTATACATAAGAAATGAGAAAGCCGTAGTCATTGATATATGGGCACAGAGATCGAACGGGTTTGCAAAAGTTCAGTAAGATTTATATGATTATGTAGGGAGGATAAAATTATGAATTGGACAATTCCAAATATCGTAACTTTGATCAGTCTTGTTCTGCTGTTAGTAACTCTAATTGTGGTATTACCATTTTGCGCTACAGTAAATGTTAGTAACAAGATAGAATATGCAGAGGAGAATGGGTACACATTTTACCTTAATGGTAAAGATATCACCGACAGTGTCGAGCAGTGTGACCCCATGAGTTATGACGTATCGCTTGAGAAGTGGGACGAACATGTAGTTCTACTTTCTACGCGGTAAGATATAGCCATTGATATATGGGCGCAAAGATCGAACGGGTTTGCAAAAGCAGGCCCGTTTTTATTTTTTAGAGCATCTGACATATTAAATATGAATTAAAAATTATCAAGAAAAAAAGGAGAAAAGAAGATGGCAAAAAGAAATGTATTACATATCAACAAGTTAGAAGATTTGAAAAAATGGCTGCTCAAGGATGGTTGGGATCTGCTCCCGCTGTCAAATAATCCATACGAGGTTTTAAGAGCTAGTAAAACCGGAAAGCAAAATCCCTTAATTATTTATTCCGGCAAAAGTAGTGAGCATCTCTCTTTTGCAGACAGGGATATGCCTGTAATTGGGGCGTTTCTTAGAGATCAGAAGAAGCCACAGACCAATGCAGACCGGATCCGAAGCATGACGGACGAGGAATTAGCAGGGTTTCTTAAAGAAGTAAAAGAAGATTATCAGTGGGCGAATCCCGACTATCCAGATTGCGAGGATTGCGGAGAATGGTTGAATTGGCTTCAATCAGAAGCAGAAATGGAGGAAAACGATGCAGGATAGATATTTATTCCGAGGAACGCGGATTGATAACGGCGAATGGATTGTTGGGAGTCTGATTGTTGATAAACATCAGGATATTGAGACGGGAGAACAAATTGAAATTATAGGGATATATCCTAGTGAGTATAAGGATTTTTCAAAAAGGATATACCCATCCACCATCTGCCAGTGCACCGGACTTAAGGACAAGAACGGCAATCTGATTTGGGAGAATGATATCATTGAATGTAAATTCGGCAAAGCCGTTGTTATTTGGGATAAATCCGAATGGAGAATCAAATGGCTTGACGATCTTGTATGGAGAAAAGATTTGCATTATTGGGCAACTGATGATGGCGGGAAAATTAAAGTTATCGGCAACGTATTTGACAGCCCTGATCTGTTGGAGGTGTAAGAATGACAGAGAATGAAGCAATTGAGTTATTAAAAAATAATTATCCCAAGACTCGTAAGATGGTGGATGGGAGACTACAGGGCGGATTCGATGACCATGAATGCGATGTGGGAATTGTGATTGACTTAGCAATCAAGGCACTTGAAGAAATTCAGCAGTACCGCGCAATCGAAAAAGAGTTAAAAGAACGCTATCATGCGAATGTAGACATCCCTCTTTTAATGCACCACTTTATAGAAACAGTATTTGAAGGAGAGAAACACGAGGGATTTTGCCTTTTGACAAATGAGGACGCTAAAGCATGGGACGAGTACAAATCTATCGGAACCCCAGAAGAGTGCCGGGCAGCGGCGGAGAAGCAAATGGCGAGGAAACCGTTAATAGGGACAAATATGATGACAAAAAAGAAATACAAGGTGTGTCCGAAGTGCGGAAATAATTTGATTAACACGGATTACCTATATTTTTATTGCGATATGTGCGGGCAGAAATTAGATTGGAGGGCGAACGATGGGAAGACTAATTGATGCGGATGATGTAAAGAAAATGATTTCTGATACGTTTGAGAAAGAAAAGGATGTTATAAATAGCTTTTGGAAAATGGGTACATTGATGGACAAAGTCGACGAGATTCAGACCGCTTACGATGTGGATTCGGTTGTGGAGCAGTTAGAGAAAGAAAAGAATCCGCTCTACAGAGAGGATGGGAGTCTGATGGGGGAAAGAACAGTGATCAAAATTAACAAGGCAATCGAGATTGTGAAAGGCGGTGGAGTAGATGGCTAAGTGGAATGCAAGTGTAGGGTTACAGCTTACGATTGACTATGATGACATAGAAGCAGATACAGAAGAAGAAGCTATTCAGATTGCGAAAGACAGAGCATTAAAAGATATTGAATGGAATAACTGCGACTGTAACGCGAGCAATCCGATTGTGTATAGTTGCTACGAGGAGGAGTCAGAGGTTGAATAGAGTGTTGTCAATTTTATTTAACACGGAAATGGTTCGGGCAATTTTGGACGGAAGAAAGAGCTGTATGAGAAAAATCTGCAAGGATGGCAATGAGTATACTGTGCCAGATATGAATTTTTATAATGCGGACAGACGCACTTATGCAGTACATAATTATGCGGATAAAAAACACGCAGACAAGTTAAGTATAGCAGAACGTAGTTGTCCGATATGTCCGGGCGATATTCTATATGTCCGGGAAACTATATGGCAGAAAGTCGGGCATTATC
>OGXD01000587.1_pt1 | contig 32599 bp, 31 predicted proteins | sample 1576211 | NCBI WGS metagenome assembly OGXD01 (sample SAMEA3541470, study PRJEB24748) | human gut metagenome | biome: human gut; feature: human-associated habitat; material: faeces | place: China | collected 2012
TGCCAGTGACCGCACGATCAGCTCCATGCGGTTTCGTGCCGCTTCGTCAATCTCGACGCAATACTGTCTTACGTACACCCAGCTATGAACGCGGGAACTTTTTTTATACCTTTTGCAGGGAGATCATGATTTCAGTGACGAACTTTTCCGTGTCGGGCGTGAAGCCGTAGTCGATGACTGTAATCTCGCGCGAAAATCCGGCGGCGGTGTAGCCTTCCTCGCGGATGAACTGCATCAAGCGACGGTACTGCGCGGGCGACTCGGCGTGGTGTTCGCGGAAGCGCACGCGGGGCCGAGGTGCAGCGTGCCCATGAAGTAGTAGTCGAGCGCGATGTTGACGACGCAGGCCACAGCGATGAAGCACATGGGACTCTTGCTGTCGCCAAGGCCGCGAAAGATCGAGGCGATGATGTTGTACGCCGTGATGAACGGAATACCGATAAAGCAGACCGTGAGATAGGCGAGCGTGCCCTGCACGGCCTCCTCCGGTGTGGACATGATGGAGACGATACCCCCGCGCAGCGCGAGCAGCAGTGCCGTCAGCGCAAGAGACAGCAGCATGAAGAGCGTGACCGTGTTGCCGATGGCAGAGGCGGTGCGCTTTTTGTCGCCGCCGCCGGCGGCCTGCGCGATGCTGACCGTCGCGCCCATCGCAAGGCCGACGAGCATGACTGTGAGCATGTGCATCACCTGCAAGCCGATGGAGACGGCGGTCGTGCTGGCGACGCCCTCAAACTGGCCGATGATGAAGAGGTCGGCCATGCCGTAGGGCGTCTGCAAAAAGTAAGAGAGCAGATACGGCAGCGAAAAGGACAAAACGTTGCGAAAGACGCTGCCGGTGGTGAGATCGTTTTGCATCGGAAAGGACTCCTTATCAGTATAGCATGGAGTCATCATAAACTCTATAACAATTGTAGAGTCAAGCGTAGATTTTTCCGCGCGGAAAAAAGTCTCACTTTCCCGGATAGCCCAGTGCGGCGGAAAGCATCTGCCCCGCGGCGACGACCGCGCGCTCGGCGTGCGCGAACTCGTCCGAGTGCACGGAGCGGAACATCCCCAGCACGCTGACGACATATTTGAGCGCGCCGCCGCCGGTGAACACCGGCGCGGAGATGGAGCGAAGACCGATCTTATACTCACCGTTTTCCACGGCAAAGCCCGCCTCGCGGCAGGCGGGGAGCGATGCGAGCAAAGCACCCGCGTCCGTTTCTGTGTGCGGGGTGTAGGGCGTGAGCGGCACACGGGCAAGGAGAGTCGCCGCCTCGCTCTCACTCATGCAGGCAAGGACGATCTTGCCCTGCGAGGTGCAGTGCAGCGGCAGCCGCGCCCCCGGCGCGGAGACGATGCGAAGGCTGTCGCGCCCCTCGGCCTGGTCGAGGGCCACGATGTGCCCGTTTTCATAGGTGGAGAGCATGGCGGAGGCGCCGGTCGCTTCTGCCAGATGCTCGAGGTAAGGCCGCGCGAGGGACGAGATGTTCCAGAACGCGCTGGCGCGGCAGCCGTATTCAAAAAGACGCAGGCCGAGGGCGTATTTGCCGTCTGCGTGCTGTGTGATGACGTCATAGTCGCGCATGGTGGTCAAAAGGCCGAACACTGTGCTCTTGGGCAGCCCTGCGCGCTCGCTGATGGCGGTGAGCGTCATCGCCTCACCCGCATCGCTGATGAGCTGCAAAAGCTCCATCGCCTTCGCCACGGAGCGGATGGTGTTGCCGTCAGTCATAAATCGGCCCTCCCGGTCAAAAATCGTTGCTTGTATTCTAAGAAATACTGCGGAAAAAGTCAAGATTACGATAATATAAAAATGCATTTCGACATTATCGGACAACTGTGTTGCGTAAGAGCGTGATATTTGCTAAAATATCATGCTGTACCATGGAAGAAAGAGGCGTTTCGGATGCTGGACGGCTTTGCAAGATCAATTACATACCTGCGCATCAGCATCACGGACCGCTGCAATTACCGCTGCCGCTACTGCATGCCGGACGGCGGCATTGAAAAGTGCGCGCACGAGGACATCTGTTCTTTGGAAGGGCTGCGCGACATGGCCGCCGCGGCGGTCAGGTGCGGCGTCAAAAAGATCCGCGTCACCGGTGGCGAGCCGCTCGTGCGCCGCGGTGCGGTGGACTTCTGCCGCATGTTATCAGAAATTCCCGGCGTTGAAGAGCTCTGCGTCACGACAAACGGCAGCCTGCTCAAGGAGGTTGCCCGGCCGCTGCGCGACGCGGGCGTCACGCACCTCAATATCAGCCTCGACACGCTGAACGAGGAGCGCTTTCGCGCCATCACGCGCCTTGGTACGCTGCAGGATGCCTTGGACGGTATCGAGGCGGCAGAGCGCGCGGGCTTTGCGAAGATCAAGCTCAACTGCGTGCTGCTCGGCGGCGTCAACGACGACGAGATTACCGATTTTGTCGCTTTGACGCGCGAGCATCCGTGGCAGGTGCGCTTCATTGAGCGCATGCCGATGGGCTGCGGAAAGGATTTTGGCACGTATCTTCCCTCGCAGGCGGTTTTGGATCGCTGTCCGGAGTTGGAGGCCGTTTCGCACGACGGCGTGGCCGCGTGCTACCGTCTGCCGGATGCAAAGGGGACCGTCGGCCTCATCGCGCCGATGAGTCATGCGTTCTGCGCAGAGTGCAGCCGCATCCGCATCACGGCGGACGGGAAATTAAAGCCGTGCCTGCATTCGGACACAGAGATCACGCTGCGGGGCTTGTCCGGTGAGGAATTGGAGCAGGCCATCCGCCGCGGCATTCTGATGAAGCCGGAGCGCCACCACATGGACGAGACTGGCGTTACGGAGACGCACCGCGGCATGTTTGCGATCGGAGGCTGAGGATGGAACTGACGCATTTTAACGAACAGGGCCGCGCCCGTATGGTGGACGTGAGCGAAAAGGTGCAGACCTATCGCGTGGCGCGCGCCGCCGCGACGGTCCGCATGGCAAAAGCGACGATGGACAAGATCAAAGAGGGCTCCATCGGCAAGGGCGATGTGTTGGCGGTCGCGCAGGTCGCGGGCATCATGGCCGCGAAGAAAAACAGTGAACTGATCCCGATGTGCCACCCGCTGCTGCTCACGAAGGTGGACATCTCATTTGAAATCGAAGAAACCGCCCTGCACATCCGCAGCGAGGTCCGCTGCCACGGTGAAACGGGCGTTGAAATGGAAGCGCTGACAGCTGTCAGCGTCGCCGCGCTCACGGTGTACGACATGTGCAAGGCCGTGCAGCGCGATATGCGCATCGACGGTATCCACCTTCTCTATAAAGAGGGCGGCAAGAGCGGCGTTTATGAAGCGGAGGAATGAAGAAATGGCACAGGTGACCGCTGTGAACATCAGCGAAAAAAAGGGCGTGCGCAAGCACGAGGTGCCCTATATCGACGTAAAATACCGCCACGGCATTGTGGGCGACGCCCACGCGGGTGACTGGCACCGCCAGATCAGCCTGCTGGCCGACGAGAGCGTGGACACGATGCGCGCTATCTGCCAGCTTGAGCTGGATGCGGGTATCTTTGCCGAAAACATCAACACCCGAGGCATCGAGCTCAAGACGCTCCCCGTCGGCACGCGCCTGCGCGTGGGCGAGACGGAGCTTGAGGTCACGCAGATCGGCAAGCAGTGCCACAACGACTGCGAGATCAAACGCACGACGGGCAAATGCGTGATGCCGACCGAAGGCATCTTTGCCATTGTGATCAAAGAGGGCCGCATTCAGGCCGGAGACGAGATCGAGGTGCTGAAGAAATGAGACTTATCAAAACCGAGGACGCGGTGGGCCATGTGCTCTGCCACGACATGACGCAGATCATCAAGGACCAGTATAAGGACGCGCGCTTCCGCAAGGGCCACGTCGTGACGGAAGAGGACATCCCCGTGCTGCTCAGCATGGGTAAGGAGCACCTCTATGTCTGGGAAATGACGTCCGGCATGGTGCACGAAAACGACGCGGCGGAGCGGCTTCTGGCCCTCTGCGGGCAGGAGAATATGATCCGCAGCGGCGTGAAAGAGGGCAAGATCGAGCTCAAGGCCGCCTGTGACGGCGTGTTTCTGGTCGATTCCGCGCGCCTTGTCGCCGTGAATAGCCAGGACGAGGTGATGATCGCCACGCGCAAGGGCGGCATGGCTGTACGCGAGGGCGACAAGCTCGCGGGCATGCGCGTCATCCCACTCATCATCGAGGAAGAAAAGCTCCGAAAGGCCGAGCAGGCCGCGGGCGATAAGCCGCTGCTGTCTCTCAAGCCCTATGTGCGCAAGACCGCCTGCATCGTCGCCACCGGCGGTGAGGTCAAAAAGGGCCTCATCAAGGATACGTTCACGCCGGTCGTCATCGACAAGCTCAAGACCTACGGCATCGAAACGCTCGAGGTCGTCTACTCCGGCGACGGGGTGGAGAATGTGCGCGACGCGGTGCTCACGATGCGCGAAAAGAAGCCCGACATGATCCTCTGTACCGGCGGCATGAGCGTCGACCCCGACGACAACACGCCGGGCGGCATCAAGGCCGCGGGCGCGAATATCATCGCCTACGGCGCGCCGGTCCTGCCGGGGGCTATGTTCCTGCTCGGCTATTTTGACGACGGTATGCCCGTCATGGGCCTGCCCGGCTGCGTGATGTATGCGGGCGCGACGGTCTTTGATCTGGTGCTGCCGAAGATCGCGGCGGATGTGCCCGTCACACGCGCGGATCTCGCGGCGCTCGGCGAAGGCGGGCTATGCCTTGGGTGCAAGCCGTGCCACTATCCGATCTGCCCGTTCGGAAAGTAATTCAAAAATGCGAGGGACTCGCATTTTTGAGAGGAGAATCAGCGCTTGGCACTCACCGCGCCAAGCGCTGCAAGGTGTCGCTGCGGACGCACATGTCGTCCTCCGCAACGGATCAAGATTATTTGCCGCCGTGCGCGGCGGCTTGGGCAGCCGTTAGCGGCTTTGCCGCTTTACGGATGCCGCATCCCCCTTGCGGGGAAAAGTCTGCGACGCTGTTTCGCGCCCCAGGGGCGCGGGGTTAGGGGGGCAGGACTGGTGGATTTTTGAACCGAATGAGTCGGTGCTGTTTGACAACTTTAACGCTTCGCGCCTGCGGGCGCGAAATGTTGGGGGTGCGTTATCTATTTTGAGGATAGCGAAATGATTTTGTCCAAGTTTCCCGATTGGAATTGGAAATAAATTGCGTGCGGCGTGTTCTTGCGCGTTCCTGTATCGCCGCGCTTTTCAATGAACGCGCGAAAAAGAAAAATTTTTGAAAGGAAGTACCCAAACATGAAAAAACTGTTGTCTCTGCTCCTTACCCTTTCGCTCGTGCTTGCCCTGACTGCCTGCGGCAGCAAGAACGACGGCGCGAACACTGACGGCGATGCCCAGAACGGTGAAAACACCGAGAGCGTTGATCTCATTGTCTTCGCCGCTGCCTCCATGACCGAAACGCTCAATGAGATCGCCGAGATGTACAAGGAGGTCGCGCCGAACGTCAACATCACCTACAACTTTGACTCCTCGGGCAAGCTCCTCACCCAGATCAGCGAGGGTGCTGACTGTGACCTGTTCATCTCCGCCGCCCCCAAGCAGATGAACGCCATGGACGGCAGCCTTATTGACGACAAGGACAAGAACCCCGACGGTCTTGACCTCATCGTGACCGACAGCCGCATCGACCTGCTTGAGAACAAGGTCACGCTCGCCGTTCCCGAGGGCAACCCCAAGGGCATCGAGAGCTTCGACCAGCTTGCTGAACTCCTCAAGAGCGGCGACGTCATGCTCGCCATCGGCAACAGCGACGTGCCCGTCGGCCAGTACACCGAGAAGATCTTCGCCTACTATGGCCTTGACGAAGCGGCTCTCGCCGACTCTCTGACCTACGGCAACAACGTCAAGGAAGTGACCACTCAGGTGAGCGAGGCCAGCGCTGACTGCGGCATCATCTACGCCACCGACGCTTGCTCCGCCGGCCTCACAGTCGTCGACAGCGCCACCGCCGAGATGTGCGGCCAGGTCATCTATCCCGCCGCCGTCCTGAAGGGCGAGAAGGAAGAAGCCGCCCAGGCCTTCCTCGACTATCTCCAGACCGCTGACGCCATGTCCGTGTTCGAGAGCGTCGGCTTCTCCCCCGCTAACTAAAATAAAAGCCTAAAAGGCTTTCATTTTAAAGAGCTGCACTACGCTCTGCGCCTTGGCCGCTTACCTCGGTGAGCGGCCTTCGACGCTCGCTGCGTGAGAGGTATTTTTTGCCACGCACATGTCGCGGCAAAAAATTTCAAGATTATTTGCGCCGTGCGCGGCGCAAACTTTCCGCTCTACAAGGGAGGTCACGATGGATTGGTATCCCCTCTGGAACTCGCTGCGCATTGCGGCGCTCGTCCCATTGGGCTGCCGCCCAACGGGAGCCCTGATTTGAAAAGCACGGTCGGAAGTGAATTCCGTCCGCGCCAAGGTTTTGCCTGTCGGCAAAACGCTTGAACGCCGCATTTGCGGCGGCGTGGAGATCGCCTGAATCTCCCAAACTCCAGAAAATCGGAGGTCACTTATGGATTGGTATCCTTTATGGAACTCGCTGCGCATTGCGGCGATCTCCACGGTCGTTATTTTCTTTGCCGGCATTTTTGCCGCCTATTATATCGCAAAGCTTCCGCGCCTGGTCAAAGGTGTGCTCGATGTGCTTCTGACGCTGCCGCTCGTGCTGCCGCCGACGGTCGTGGGCTATCTGCTGCTGCGCGTGTTCGGCCCCAAGCGCGTCATCGGCGCGTGGGTGCTCGAAACGTTCGGCGTCAAGATGGTCATGACCTGGTGGTCGGCCATCTTTGCCACGGTGGTCGTCATCTTCCCGCTGATGTACCGCACGGTGCGCGGCGCGTTCGAGTCTTTTGACGAGACGCTGGTCTATTCTGGACAGACGCTGGGCCTGTCGAATACCTACATTTTCTGGCGTATCCGCATGCCGTACTGCCGTCAGGGCGTGCTGGCCGGCACAGTGCTGGCCTTTGCCAGAGCACTTGGCGAATACGGCGCGACGAGCATGATCGCGGGCTACACACCCGGCAAGACCGCGACGATCTCCACCACGGTCTATCAGCTCTGGCAGACGAACAACGATGTGCTGGCGACGAAGTGGGTCTTGGTCAATATTGCGATCTCCGCCGTCGTGCTGCTGGCGGTCAACATGCTCGAGCGGCGTGACTTCCTCACGGATGCGAGCAAGGCGAGGAGGGCGAGAAGATGAGTTTGTCTGTCGATATTGAAAAAAAGCTTGGCGCGTTTCATCTGCGCTCACAGTTTGAAGCGCCGGACGAGACGATGGCGCTGCTCGGCGCCTCGGGCTGCGGCAAGAGCATGACATTAAAGTGCATCGCAGGCATCGTGACGCCCGACCGCGGGCGCATCGTGCTCGGCGGCCGCGTGCTGTTTGACAGCGAAAAGAAGATCAATCTGCCGCCGCAGCAGCGCAGGGTCGGGTATCTTTTCCAGCAGTACGCGCTGTTCCCGAACATGAGCGTGGAGCAGAATATCCTCTGCGGCATCCGCAGCGGAGATAAGGCGGAAAAGCGCCGTGTTCTGGCGGAAAAAATTCGCATGTTCCGCCTTGAGGGCCTTGAGAAAAAGCACCCCGCGCAGCTCTCCGGCGGTCAGCAGCAGCGCGTGGCGCTCGCGCGCATTTTGTGTTCCGAGCCGGAGGCGATTTTGCTCGACGAGCCGTTCTCCGCGCTGGACAGCTACTTAAAGTGGAATCTTGAGATCGAGCTTGCCGACCTGCTCGCGACGTTCAACGGCCCCATCCTCTGGGTCAGCCACGACCGCGATGAGTGTTACCGCAACTGCCGCAGCGTCTGCGTGATGGAAGACGGCCGGACCGGCGAGGTCACGCCGATGGACGAGATGATCCGCCATCCGGGCAGCGTCAGCGCGGCGCGCCTCGCGGGCTGCAAGAACTTCTTCGCCGCCGAGGCGAGAGACGGCAAAGTTTACCTGCCCGAGTGGAACGTGGCGCTGCCGCTTGCTGGCATGGAAAATACCTTTACGACGATTGGCATTCCAGACAATGCCGTCACCATGAGCGAGAACGGCGCCATGAGCTGCACCGTCTGCCGCATGATCCTCGGCGTGGAGGAGAACATTCTCCTGCTGCGTCCGGAGGGCAGCGCCGAAGGCGCGCCGATGCTGCGTATCACCGTTGGACATGAAAGTGATCTGCAAGCGGGGGCAGCCGTCCGCGTTGCACTGGACGACAGCAAACTGTTACTCCTGTGAATTGAAAAAGTGAGAGTAGGGCAATACCCAGCTCTCTTTTTCCGTCAAAATATAAATACAATTCGTAATATTTTGCCGAAATATAACGAAACACGGCGGTTTTGGGCGTATGCCCAAAACCGCCGTGCCATATTTTCCTTACAGGCGGCCGTAAATGCGGGTCGTCTCGTGGATGGACTTTGCGAGCTTTTTGCTCGCCTCGCCGCTCAGCATGCGCCACTGCCAGTTGCCGCTGCTCGTGCCGGGGGTGTTCATGCGGCAGCCCTTGCCAAGGCCCAGATAGTCCTGCATCTGTGCGACAAACAACCTGCTCTGGCAGCTCATGCCGCCGCGGATGATGCCGGCGTTGAAGCCCTCCTCGTCATTGAGACCGAGGTACTTCTTCGCGAACGCGATGTCCGCCTTATCCGCCTCCGTGCGCCAGAGGGCGAGGGGCGCGTTGTCGTGCGTGCCGGTGTAGCAAATGCTGTTGAAGTTGCAGCTATGCGGCAGGTAGTCGCTCGGGTCGCGCGAGTCGAACGCAAACTCGAGGACCTTCATGCCGGGAAGACCGGAATCGGAGAGCAGCTGCACGACCTCGGGCGAGGGATAGCCGAGGTCCTCGGCGATGAAATCGAGGTCGCGGAACCAGCCGGTCAGCACGCCGACGAGCGACATGCCGGGGCCCTTGACCCAGCGGCCGTTTTTGGCGGTCGTCTCGCCGTAGGGAATGGCCCAGTAGCTCTCGAAGCCGCGGAAATGGTCGATGCGGATGACGTCGTAGAGCTTCTGCGCGCCGCCGATGCGGCGGATCCACCAGCCGAAGCCGTCCTTCGCCATGGCCTCGTAGTTGTAGAGCGGGTTGCCCCAGAGCTGCCCGTCCTCGCTGAAGCAGTCAGGCGGGACGCCGGAGACCTCGGTGGGCACGTTGTGCTCGTCGAGCTGGAACATTTCGGGTTCTGCCCACACGTCGGCGGAGTCCATCGCCACATAGATGGGCAGGTCGCCGATGATGCGGATGCCGAGCGAGTGGATGTACGCCTTGAGTGCCTCCCACTGGCGGAAGAAGAGAAACTGAATGTAAGTGAAAAGCTCCACATCCTCGCGCAGCTCGGCGCGGTAGCGCTCGATGACCTCGCTGCTTGTGCGGCAGCGGATGTCCTCGTCGTCCCATTCCGTCCAGGACTTCATGCCGAAGTGGCGCTTGAGCGCCATGAAGAGGGCGTAGTTCGGCAGCCAGCGCTCATTTTCCCGCTCAAATGCCGCGACGGCCTCGCGGTCGCGCGTAAAGCCGCGCGTCTTGGCCTTTTCGAGCAGCGTGAAGCGGCTCGCGTAGATTTTGCCGTAGTCGACATAGCGGGGATCGTCGCCCCAGTCGCAGGCGTTGACCTCCGCGCGCGTCAGGAGCTTATCTTTGACGAGCAAGTCCAAGTCGATGAAATACGGGTTACCCGCAAAGGACGAAAAGCTCTGATATGGCGAGTCGCCGTAGCTCGTCGGGCCGAGCGGCAAGAGCTGCCAGTATTTCTGCCCCGCGGCGGCGAGGAAGTCGGCAAAGTCATAGGCGGCCTTGCCCATCGTGCCGATGCCGTGGGGCGAGGGAAGGGACGAGATCGGCATCAGAATGCCGGAGGAACGTTCGATCAATGGAACCACTTCTTTCTGGAAAATGAAGGATGAAAGGCGTTAACCCTTTACCGCGCCTGCGGCCACGCCCTTGATGATGTACTTCTGGCACAGCAGGTAGAACACGATGACAGGGATGATGCTCAGCAGGATCAGCGCCATCGTCGCGCCGAGGTCGACGGTGCCGTAGCTGCCCTTGAGGTACTGGATGTGGATGGGGATGGTCAAGTACTTCGTGCGGTCGAGCACGAGATAGGGCAGCAGATAGTCGTTCCACACCCACATGATCTCGAGAATGCCGACAGAGATCATCGTGGGCCGCAGCATCGGCAGCACGACGGAGAAGTACGTGCGCAGCGGGCCGCAGCCGTCGATGGCGGCCGCCTCCTCAATTTCAAGCGGGATGGATTTGACAAAGCCGACGAACATGAAAATCGCAAGCCCCGCGCCAAAGCCGAGGTAGATGATGGGGATGGTCCAGGGGGTATTGAGCTTGAGGGTATCGGCCGTCTTCGACAGTGTGAACATCACCATCTGGAACGGCACGACCATCGAAAAGACGCAGAGATAATAGACCATGCGGCAGAATTTGCTGTCCACACGCGCGATGTACCACGCGGCCATCGACGTGCAGAGCAAAATCAGCGCGGTCGAGACGATGGTGATAAATAAGCTGTAGCCGGCGGATTTTAAGAACGGGTAGTTGCCGAACGTCAGGCCCTTGATGAAGTTCGCCCAGCCGGCAAAGCTCTCCGCGTTCGGGAGGGCGAACGTGTCGGTCTTGACATAGGTGTTGAGCTTGAAGGAGTTGATGACCACCGTGAGGACCGGCAGCACATAGATGACGCAGATGACGCCGAGCACGATGGAGAGGATCGTCTTGCGGCGGGCTTCTGCGGAAAGAGAGTGCTTGTTCATTACTGCTGCACCTCCTTTTTGCGGTTGGCACTGAGCTGGAGAAGACCGATGGTCGCGACGAGGATGAAGAACAGCACGGCCTTGGCCTGCGCGGTGCCGCGCGAGTTGGCATTCTGCCCGTAGAACGTGTTGAGGATGTTCAGCGCGAGCATTTCGGTCGTCTTGATCGAGCTGCCGTCGGACAGGATGGTATAGGGCTGGCCGCCCGTGAGGGCGAGGTTCTGGTCGAAGAGCTTGAAGCCATTCGTAAGAGAGAGGAACGTGCAGATGGTGATGGAGGGCATCACATTCGGGATCGTGACTTTCCAAAGCGTCTGCCAGCGGCTCGCGCCGTCGATCTTCGCAGCCTCGAGCATGTCCTCGGGCACGGCTTGCAGGCCCGCGATGTAAATGATCATCATGTAGCCGATCTGCTGCCAGCACATCAGGATGATGAGACCCCAGAAGCCGAGCTTCGTGTTGAGCAGGATCGACGTGCCGTAGCGCGAGAGGATGCCGTCGAAGATCATCGACCAGATGTAGCCGAGCACGATGCCGCCGATGAGGTTCGGCATGAAGAACACCGTGCGGTACAGGTTGCTGCCCTTGATGCCCTGCGTGAGCGCGTAGGCCACCGCAAAGGCCAGCACGTTGATGAGCACGAGCGATATGACGGCGAACAGCGCCGTGAACCAGAACGAATGCACAAAGCTCGCATCCTGGAACGCGCGGCGGTAGTTTTCAAGGCCGACAAAATGCGCGTCGCTCGTGACCTTGAATTTGCAGAAGGAGAGATAGATGCCCTTGCAGAACGGATAGACAAAGCCGATGATGAACGCGCAGACCATCGGCCCCATAAAGAGCGGGAACCAGCGGCGGATCGGGCGGCGGATCATCGAGCTGTTGACCGCAGCGTTGCTGTGCTTATGTTTCAATTCGATCAACTCCCAGCCAAAGATAGAATATTGCTTTTGTTTCTGCACGGCGGGCGCTTCATGCGGCGCTCGCCGTGATATGCAGGGAGGGACGGGCGAAATCGCCCGCCCCTCTCATTTGTGCTTTTCAGATGCGCTTGCTTTTTTAAAAGCGGCTTAGCCGTTGGCGGCAGCGTACTGCGTGGCCCAGCCGTCGACAAACGCGGTCTTGACGAGCTCCCAGTTGGCATCGCTCTGGTCGGCGTCGTACTGGTTCATCGCGGAGACGAGCGCAGCGCGGTAAGCATCAACGTTCGGCTGGAAGTTGGTGACCCAGGGCATGATGTAGTTGCCGTTGGTGGTGTAGTCGTTGGCGTCGGCGAGGAAGCCGTTGGTGGATTCGGCAGCCTGCTTATAGGGCATGGCGGCGAATTCATCGACCAGCATACGGGAGACCTCGGGATCGGTGACCATCCAGTTCATGAATTCGAGCGTGGCCTGAATGTCTTCCTCGGAAGCCTTGGCGTTGACAGCCCAGCAGTTCTCGGTGCCGCAGTTGAGACCCGCGTTCTCTTCGCCCGCAACACCGCAGTAGAACGGGATCATGGACAGGTTGTCAAGACCGTACTGACCGTCACCGGTACCGGTGAGCTTGGCCCACTCCCAGGAGCCGTTCTGATAGAACACGGCCTGCTCCTTGCCGAACTCGTCCGCCGCGTCAAAGCCGCCGGCAGCGAGATCAGCAGGATTCACGGCGCTGTTGTTGATGTACAGATCCCACAGGTTCTTGTAGTTCTGCATGTAGGTACCCTTGATGGAAGACGGGCATTCCTTCCAGGCGTCGGGATCGTCCACGGACTCGTAGTAATACTCGAGGTTCGCGAGGTGGCCGGTGAAGCGCCAGCTGGAATCGTCGCTCATGGAAGAGGAGGTGAAGGCGTCGAAGCCGAGCTCGGAAGCACGAGCGTGGATGTCCTCAGCGACGGCCTTGAGAGTCTCAAAGTTCGTGATGTCGCCAAGCGTGTAGCCGGCCTTTTCGAGCAGATCTTCGTTGACGATGATGCCGTAGCACTCATAGCAGTAGCCGATGGAGCAGAGCTTGCCGTCGGCGTCATAGAGGTTGTAGGCGTCGGTGTTGAGCTCGTTGGCAACGGCGGTGCCGCTCAGGTCATAGCAGTAGTCGCCCCAGGTGTCGACAGCGGCCTGGTTGCCCACGACGAACAGCGTCGGGGGAGCGGACTTGTCCATCTCGGCAGTCAGGGTCTCGTTGTAGGTGCCGGAAGCGGCGGTCACGACGGTGACGGGCACGCCGGTCTTCTCGGTGTACATGGCGGCGACCTTCTGCAGGGCCTCGTCGGCTTCGGGCTTGAAGTTCAGCCAGTAGACGCGGCCGGAGGCGGTATCGCCGTCGCTGTTGTCAGTGGAGTCATCCTTCTTATCGCCGCAGGCGACGAGAGAAAGCGCCATGACAAGAGCAAGGATCATTGCAAGATACTTTTTCATTTCATCAATACTCCTTTTCAAATTTATTTTCACGCGGTTCCCGCGGGAAAATCAGTGCTTGAGCTGCCGCACGGACGCACCCTCGCGCAGCGCGGTCGGCAGAGTGACATGGCGATGAACGCCGCGTCCCTCAATGATGTCGAGCAGGATCTCGACGCTCGCCTCTCCCATGGCGGTCATGGGCTGGCAGAGGGTGGTGAGCATGGGATGAATGTATTCCGAGACGCTGATGCCGTCGATGGCGATGACGGAGCAGTCCTCGGGGATGGAGCGGCCGCTTTCGCGCAGGGCGCGCATCGCGCCAATGGCCATGTCGTCCGCAATGGCGAAGACAGCCGTAAAATCGGCGGGGGAGCGCAGACGCTTTTGCATGGCGGCATAGGCGTTGGCAATGGTGAAATCTTCGGCGCAGATCAGGTTTTCCGGATGCTCTGTTAAGCCGAAGTCGCGCAGCGCGCGCTGATAGCCAAGGTAACGGAGCTGGGAGATCGAACTGTCGTCGGGGGCGGCGGTCAGCACGGCGATGCGGCGGTGACCGTTTTGGTAAAGCTCGCTGACCGCGCGGTAGGCCTCCTGCTCGTCGGCGATGGAGACGGAGGAGTACGATTCCGGCGGAAGCGTGCCGTAGGAGTTGGTGTAGGAGCAGCAGACATAGGGCACGCCGAGAAGCGAAACCTCTTCGGGCGAATAATCGCTGCGCCCGCCGAGGAAGATAATGCCGCGCAGGCGCTTTTCCTTTTCCATCACCGCACCGCACTGAATCTCGTCGTCGCCCGATGGGATCTGGCGCATGACCATCGTGTAGCCCGAGGCGTCGAGCTTTTGCTCGATGGCGTGGATGATGTCGGTGTAGAAGGGGTTCTGCACACCGCGCACCACAAGGCCGACCGCGTCAGAACGAATTTTGACGAGGTCGCGCGCGCTGTTGTTCGGCACATACCGGTGTGCCTCGATGACGGCGCGGACCCGTCTGCGGGAATCCTCACTCACGTCCGGACGGTCGTTGAGCACGCGGGAGACGGTGCTGACGCTCACGTCTGCGAGCTTTGCAATATCCTTGATGGTCATGCCGACGCGCCCCCTGCGATGATTCCGGAAACCTTACCGGTAACGTTTCCAATCCTTGCTTACAGCATAGTCCCCACAGCGGGCAAAGTCAAATGAAACTTGCCGTTTGTGGTAAAAATGGGGAAAACATACAAGAAATGTGCACCGATCATTGACAAAACAGCCAAAGGATCAGAGAATAGCTCTCTTAACGTTCAGCTTATGACGTGCCTGTACCACTTTATGAGCGGCTTATAGCAAAATGCGGGCCAAAATCGGCGCTTTTGTGCAGAAACGAAAAAAATTCCCCGTTTTCCGCCGATATGCGGCAGAAAACGGGGAACGATCTGTGGCTAAAAAAGCCTTACTTGAGCAGCAGCTCCGCGATCTGGATGGTGTTGGTGGCAGCGCCCTTGCGGACCTGGTCGCCGCAGCACCAGAGGTTCAGACCGCGCTCGTCGGTCAGGTCCTCACGAATGCGGCCGACATAGACGATGTCCTGATCGGACGTGTCGAGCGGCATGGGGTAGACCTTATTCTTGAGGTCGTCGACGAGCTTGCAGCCCGGGGCGTTTGCGATGAGCTCCTTGGCACGCTCGACGCTGATCTTCTCCTTCGTGCGCAGTACGACGGATACGCTGTGGCTGCGGATGACGGGCACGCGCGCACAGGTGCAGCTGACCTTCATCTCGGGCAGGTGGAGGATCTTGCGGCCCTCGTTCTGCATCTTCATCTCCTCGCTGGTGTAGCCCTCAAAGGCCTCGCCGCCGATCTGGGGGATGATGTTGTACGCGATCTGATACTGGAAGACCTTGGGCTCAAGGTGTTTGCCCTCAGAAAGGGCCTTGACCTCATTGTTGAGTTCGTCGATGCCGCCCTTGCCCGCGCCGCTGACGGCCTGGTAGGAAGAGGCGATGATCGTCTCGATGGGGCTCTCCTTGGCGAGGGCGTTGATGGCCACGAGGGTCACGATGGTGGTGCAGTTGGGGTTCGAGATGATGCCCTTGTGCCACTTCACGTCCTCGGGGTTGATCTCGGGGATGACAAGGGGGACGTTGGGGTCGAGGCGGAACGCGCTCGAATTGTCGACGAACACCGCGCCCGCCTTGACGATCGAAGGGGCAAAACGCTCGGCGATGTCGTTCTCGGCCGCGCCGAGGACGATATCAAGGCCCTCAAACGCGTCGTCAGACGCCTCGACGATGGTGCACTCCTGACCGCGGAACATGATTTTGCTGCCCGCGCTTCTGGCGCTTGCGATGGGACGAAGGGACGCAACGGGGAAGTTGCGCTCTTCGAGAATTTTGATCATTTCCTGACCGACGGCGCCGGTGGCGCCGAGAATACCGACATTGACCTGTTTCATACTACATTCTCCTTCACAAAACTATTGTACAGGACACGGATGGCCTGTTCGAAATCTTTTTCTTCCACGCCCACGATGATGTTGAGCTCTTCGGGGCCCTGCGTGATCATGCGGATGTTCACGCCGTTTTCGCCGAGCTTGGCGAAAATCTTACCGGAAACGCCGGGACGGTACGCCATCTTGCGGCCGACGGCGGCGACGATGGCGATATGCTCCGTTACGGTTATCTTATTCGGCTGCACCTCTTTTTGCAGCTCGCCCAGCATTTCGTAGAGTGAGCGGGACACCTTGTCGGACGAGACGACGAGCGAGACGTTGTCGATGCCGGACGGGAGGTACTCGACGTTGACCTCGTGCTTGGCGAGCACGTTGAGAATTTTCAGGAGAGAGCCCGGTTCGCTCGACATGCCGGTCTTGGCGATGGTGATGATGGAAAAGCCCTTCTTGCCGGCGATGCCGGTGATGAAGCCGCCCTCTTCCATCTCGTCGCCGATGGACTCCAAGATCATCGTACCGGGATGGTCGGGCGCGTTGGTATTGCGGATGTTGAGCGGAATGTTTTTCTCGCGCACGGGGAAGATCGTGCCCTCGTGCAGGACCTGCGCGCCGATGTAGCTCAGCTCGCGCAGCTCGCTGTAGGTCACGCGGCGGATGGGCTCGGGATCGTCGACGATGCGCGGGTCGGCCATCAGGATGCCGGAGACGTCTGTCCAGTTCTCATACACGTCCGCGCCGAGCGCCGCTGCCGCGAGCGCGCCGGTGATGTCGCTGCCGCCGCGGGAGAACGTGCGGATGTGCCCGTCGGGCATCACGCCATAGAAACCGGGGATGACGACCTTGCGGTCCCCGGCGAGGGAGCGCAGCGCCGCGTAGGATGCGTCCTGATCGACGGTGCCGTCGAACTTGAACTTGATCCAGCGGGCCGCGTCGACGAACTCATAGCCGAGGTATTCGGCCATCAGCCGTGCGGAGAAGTATTCGCCGCGCGAGGCGAGCTCATCCTGGCTGATGCCATTTTTCATCCTGTCCCACAGCGCGTCAAATTCCTTGTCGAGGCTGATCTTCAGGCCGCACTCGGCGATGATCTCGTTGTAGCGGTCACGGATCATGGCGAAGATGTCCTCGCACGAAACGCCGTATTTGATGTGCGCGGCGCAGAGATAGAGAAGATCGGTGATCTTATGGTCGCCGGAGAAGCGCTTGCCCGGCGCGGAGACGATGACCACGCGGCGGGCGGGGTCGGCTTCCACGATGGACTTGACCTTGGCGAACTGGCGGGCGTCGGCAAGCGACGAACCGCCGAATTTCAAAACTTTGAGCATGGAGTTTATTCCTCTTCGGCCGCGTAGCGCGCAAGCAGCGCGTGCGGGTCGTCCTTTCGGTAAGATTCATAGGCGTCGAACGCCTCGCGGGCGCTGCACTCGCGGGTAAAGTATTCGCCCATGCAGCGGAACAGCCACTTGCACTGCGTGCCGGATAGGTTCACCGAGCAGGGGGTGAAGGAGTCAGCATAGAAGCTGCGGCAGCCGTCGGCGACGTCGAGACAGTCGCGCAGCACGTTCGAGCCGGTCGGGTAGCCGCCTGCGCCCGCGCCGGAAAAGCTCTGCTTGCCAAAACGCGATGCGAACAGCGTGACGAGGTTGCCAGTGCCGTCGGTGTGCGCCTCGGGCGCGGAGGAGGGGAAAAGCGTCGGGCAGACGAACGCGGCCACGGCACGGCCGTTTTTCTCCGCTCTGGCAATGAGCTTGTAGGTCAGGCCCTCGTCCTTCGCCTTGGCGATGTCGCCCGCGGTGATGGACGAGATACCGACACAGGGGATGTCCTCTTCCTTGATGTTCACGCCGAAGGCAAGGTCGGCGGAGAGGACGATCTTGCGGCGCGCGTCCAGACCCTCGACATCTGCGGTGGGGTCGGCCTCGGCGTAGCCGAGCTCCTGCGCCTTGCGGAGCGCGGGCGCGTAATCCGCGCCGGAATTCGTCATGGCGGAAAGCATGTAATTCGTTGTGCCGTTCAGAATGCCCTCGACAGCCTTGATCTCATCAAGCTCAGACGCGCGGGAGAGAGAGGTGAGCCAGGGGATGCCGCCGCCCGCGGCGGCAGTGCAGCGCAGCGCCACGCCTTTTTCTTTTGCAAGGGAGGTGAGCTCTTCAAAGTGGGCGCACATGAGCTGCTTGTTCGCGGTGACGACGTGCTTGCCCGCACGCATGGCCGCGCAGAGGTAGCTGTACGCCGGCTCGATGCCGCCCATGACTTCCACCACAATATCAATCGAGGGATCACGCACGATCTCGTCGTAATCGGCGGTCACGGTGCATGTGAGCTCCGGGCGGGGACGGCGGGAGAGAACAGCTGCAACATGCAGATCGGTTCGCCCCTCGCACAGCTTATAAAAATGGGAACCGACGGTGCCGAAGCCCAGCAGCGAAATATTCACGGGGAATGACCTTCTTTCTTTTTTGGATACTCCGTCAAGTGCGGACGAATTTGTGACTTACGCCGAAACTGTCCGCATAAGAAAAACACTTGACTTTTTGATGGAAACAATATAACATAGCGTTTGTGAAAATACAATAGGGAAAACAAAAAAACTTTTCCCGTGAGATACAGGAGGAAACATCCATGCAGTATCAGAGCACCCGTGACAAAAATTTAAAGGCCAGCAGCGCGCAGGCCATCTTAAACGGCCTTGCCCCCGACGGCGGCCTCTACACGATGCCGTCGTTTGACGAGGTCAAGTTCGACTATACTACTGTATTAAATATGGACACGATGTCCATGTCGACGAAGATCTTATCCAAGCTCCTGCCCGACTTTTCAGAAGCGGAGATGGCAAAACTCGTCCACGACGGCTATACCGGCAAGTTTGAGACCGACCACCTGACCCCGACCGTCCCCGTCGGTGAGGACTTCATCCTCGAGCTTTTCCGCGGGCCGACGAGCGCTTTTAAGGATGTGGCGCTCTCGATGCTGCCGCGCCTGATGACCGCGTCGAAAGAAAAGCTCGGTGTGGACGACGAGATCATGATCCTGACCGCCACGTCCGGCGACACCGGCAAGGCGGCGATGGAGGGCTTCTGCGATGTGCCGGGCACGAAGATCATCGTCTTCTACCCCCACGGCGGCGTGAGCGCCGTGCAGCAGGCGCAGATGGCGACGCAGGCGGGCGAAAACGTCTGCGTGTGCGCGGTACGCGGCAACTTCGACGATGCGCAGACCGGCGTGAAGAAAATCTTCTCCGCCGTCAGCAAGGATCAGCTGCTCGAGGGTAAGGGCGTTCGCCTGTCCTCGGCCAACTCCATCAACATCGGCCGCCTCGCCCCGCAGGTCGTCTATTATTATAGAGCGTACGCCGACCTCGTGCAGGCGGGCCGCATCCAGCCGGGCGACAAGGTCGACTACGTCGTGCCGACCGGCAACTTCGGCGATATCCTCGCGGGCTATTTTGCCAAGGAGATGGGCCTTCCCGTCGGCAAGCTCGTGTGCGCGTCCAACGCCAACAATGTGCTGACCGACTTCCTGCGCACGGGCCGCTATGACCGCCGCCGCCCCTTCTACAAGACAGTGTCCCCCTCGATGGACATTCTCGTCTCCAGTAACTTGGAGCGCCTGCTCTATCTCCTCTCCGGCGACGACAAGCTCATCGCGGATTTAATGAAGCAGCTCAGCGAAAACGGTGAGTACGAGGTGCCCGCGGACATGCTCGAAAAGCTGCACGAGCTCTTCTGGGCAGGCTTCTGCGACGACGAGGGTGCGAAAACCGCCATCGGCAAGGTCTGGAAGGACGACCATTACCTCTGCGACACGCACACGGCGGTCGCCTGGGACGTGGCGCAGCAGTACAAGCAGGCAAACCCCGAGCACAACGCCGTCGTCGTGCTCTCCACTGCCTCTCCTTATAAATTCCCCGCCGCCGTGCTCGAGGGCATCGGCGAAAAGGCCGAGGGCGACGAGTTCGACGTGATGGAGCAGCTCCACAAGGTCACGGGCGTGCCCGTGCCGAAGAATCTTGCCGACCTACGCTCCCGCGCGGTGCGTCACCGCGACGTGATCGACCGCGGTGAGATGCTCGACTACGTGCTCGGCAAGGCCGCGGCGGAAAAGTGATAAAGGAGAATAAACATGTATATTACCTGCCTTGATATGGAGGGCGTGCTCGTCCCCGAAATTTGGATCGAATTTGCCCGCGAGAGCGGCATTCCCGAGCTGACGCGCACCACGCGCGACGAGCCGGACTACGACAAGCTGATGAAATGGCGCCTGGGCGTGCTCCGCGAGCACGGCCTGGGACTCAAGGAAATTCAGGAGACGATCGCGCGCATCGACCCGCTGCCGGGGGCGAAAGAATTCCTCGACAAGCTGAGATCTGAGACGCAGGCCATCATTTTGAGCGACACCTTTGAGGAATTTGCACAACCGCTGATGAAAAAACTCGGCTGGCCGACCATTTTCTGCAACTCTCTCGAGGTGGACGCCGACGGATTCATCAGCGGCATCAAGATGAGATGCGAGCATTCCAAGCTTACGACCGTGCGCGGCCTTCAGTCCATCGGCTTTGAGACCATCGCCAGCGGCGACAGCTACAACGACCTCGAAATGATCGAAGCGTCCAAGGCGGGCTTCCTGTTCCGCACGACGGAAAAGATCAAGCACGACTACCCGCATCTGCCCGCTTTTGAGGGCTACGACGAGCTTTTAGCGGCCATCGAGCAGGTCATCCGCGCATAAGGGAAAAACAAATATCCAGCTCGAATGAAATAATATTCATTCAAAATTTGTTCATTTTGACGATTGACTTTTTTCTCCAAAAAATTATTATAATCAGGCGAAACGCAGGGGAAATTCCCCTGCAAGGCAAACATTTGTGAAAAAATAGGAGGAGAAAAATGTTTAGCTTTCTGATCTGCCTCGCATTGCTGATCGGCGGCTACTTCGTTTACGGTGGCATCGTCGAAAAGACCTTCGGCCCTGACGACCGTGAAACGCCGGCTGTCAAGATCAACGATGGCGTGGACTACATGGTTCTGCCGCAGTGGAAGCTGTTTATGATCCAGCTTCTGAACATTGCGGGCCTCGGCCCCATCTTCGGCGCTCTGAGCGGCGCTCTGTGGGGTCCTGTGGTTTTCCTGTGGATCACCTTCGGTACGATTTTTGCCGGTGCGGTCCACGACTATTTCTCCGGTATGATGAGCGAGCGTAACGAAGGCGCTTCCATCTCCGAGATCTCCGGTATCTACCTCGGCGGCGCGATGAAGAACGTCATGCGCGTGTTCAGCGTGGTGCTGCTCGTCATGGTCGGTACGGTCTTTGCGGTCGGCCCTGCCGGTCTGATCCAGCTGCTGTTCACCAACGGCGGCAGCACCGGCATTGTGGCCAGCAAGCTGTTCTGGCTGGTCCTGATCCTGATCTACTACTTCATCGCAACGTTCCTGTCCATCGACAAGATCATCGGTAAGATCTACCCCCTGTTCGGTATCTGCCTGATCATTATGGCGCTCGGCGTGGCTCTGGGTATCTTCACCAAGGGCTATGAGATCCCCGAGATCTGGAACAACTTCGCCAACCTCCACCCGCAGGGCACTCCGATCTGGAGCTTCATGTTCATCACCGTCGCCTGCGGCGCGATCTCCGGCTTCCATGCCACGCAGAGCCCCCTGATGGCTCGCTGCATGAAGAGCGAGAAGCAGGGCCACTTCGTCTTCTACGGCGCAATGGTCTCTGAGGGTATCATCGCTCTGATCTGGGCTGCTGCCGGCTGCGCTCTCTACACCGGCGAAGAGCTCCTCGCTCTCGGCGGCGGCGGCTCTACCGCTGTTTACGACGTCTGCTCCAAGACCATGGGCGGCGTGGGCATTGCGCTCGCCATGCTCGGCGTTATCGCCTGCCCCATCACCTCTGGTGATACGGCGTTCCGTTCCGCCCGTCTTGTTCTGGCCGACTGGTTCCACATGGAGCAGAAGAGCTGGAAGAACCGTCTGGTCCTCTGCGTGCCCGTTCTCGGCGTCGGCGCGATCCTCGGCATCGGCAACGCCCTCGGCAAGATCGACTACACCATCATCTGGCGTTACTTCAGCTGGACGAACCAGACCCTCGCCATGATCGTTCTGTGGGCCGCTTCCATGTACCTCTTCTATGATAAGAAGAACTACTGGATCACCGCTGTTCCCGCTACCTTCATGAGCGCTGTGTCCGTGACGTACTTCCTGCTGGGCAACGAGTGCCTTGGCCAGTTCCTCAACACCAAGACTGCTGACGGCGCTACCATTTACAACACTGCGCTCGCTTACCCCGTCGGTATCATCGCCGCTATCGTGTTCCTTGGCATCTTCCTGTACACCATCAAGAAGCGCCACACCCAGCCTCACTACGAGACGCTGCACAAGTAAACTATTCGTAGAGCGGTGGGAGAATGCTCTCCCACCGCTTTTTTCAAATTTTGGAGGAGCTTTATGATTTTTGCACCTGTGCGCCTTGGCGAAACGAGTCTCAACGCCGAAGCTGTCGCCGCGGACAAGAAGTCCTGCAAGCGTTTCGGCCCCTGCGGCGTGGGGAAAGAGGCGCTGTTTTTGAATAGCTATTTTATTGACCGGCGCTATTACGTCGCCTTTTCGTCGGTGCGCCGCGTCTTCAAGCGCGTGGCGATGAGCCAGGGCGGCTTTTCGGGCAAGGGCGTGTTCGGCGCGATCCCCTATCTCGTGGTGCAGTATGACGGCGGGAAGGAAAAGCAGTGTACCTTCAAGCGCGAGGAAGACGTGGACGCGATGCTCGCCTATATCGGGGAAGTGCATCCCGAGATCCCGACGCTGAGCGTCGGCGGCGAGCAGCGCTTGGAGCAGAAGGCAAAGGAAGAGGCTGCGCGCTATCTTTCCGAGCTGACGAGCGACGCGCAGAGCGCGAAAGAAGAGCTGGAAAAGGCGCAGAAGTTCCTCTCCGGCTACCCCGAGCTGACAGACCGGCTCTCCAAGGCAGCCAGAGCCAAGCGTGTGAACCAGCATACGAACCCCGCCTACCGCTGGGTCGCGCTGGCCATCGTGCTGGCGGGCGCGGCGGCGCTGGTGTACGGCATCATCTCGTGGCGTAACGGCGGAGATTTCGGCATGTATTTCGCCCTCTTCGGCTTTGCGGCGATCTTCTTTTTTTCCGGCGCGCACGTGCTGCCCACGGCGAAGAACAACAAAAAGGCCGTCGCCCGTGCCTGGGAAGAGGCACAGGCCAACCTTGCCCACGTCCTGCCGGACGATTTTCCGCTGCCGGCGCGCTATGCGCACCCTGTCGTGCTCACGCGCATGATCCGCATCCTGCGCGAGGGCCGCGCCCAGAGCGCGGATGAGGCGCTCGAGGTGCTCAAGACCGACCTCAAGGCGCTCAACGCCGACGTGCAGGTCTCGCAGGAGGAATACGACGAGGTCGTCGCGATCAAGTCGATGTTCCTGCTGAGCGATTATCAGTGAGCGGATATTGATTCATTTCGTCAAAAAGCCCGTGGATTTTGCAAACCCATGGGCTTTTTTCTGTCGCCTGGCAAGTGAATATAAGAGCGGTAAAAGAAAAATGCTTGCAAAGCGATCGCTTTGCAAGCATTTTTTATCTCTTTTTGCTCTTTGCCGTGGGCTTTGGCTTGGCCCAGCCGGATTTGCGCTTAAAGCTTTTCGGCTTGTCAGCGCCGCCGTTCTTCGGGCTCTGCCCGCCGCGGGGCGCGTCGTTTCTGCGGCCGCCGGTCTGAGCGGCGGAGGGCTTTTTGCCGCCGCCGGATTTGCCGTGCGGCATCGCGCGGTCATCGCCGTACGGGCGGACAAGGCACTTCGGCCCGTAGCCGATGAGATCCTCGCGTCCGGCCTTTTTGAGCGCCTCGATGACGAGCTTTTTCTTGTCGGGGCGGAACCACTGGAGCAGCGCGCGCTGCAATTCCTTGCCGTGCGGCGTCGTCTCGGCAAAGACAGGCGTCATGTCGCGCGGGTCGATGCCGGTGTAGTACATGCAGGTCGAGAGCGTACCGGGCGTGGGGTAGAAGTCCTGCACCTGCTCGGGCTTGTGACCCGTGGAGTGCAGGAATTCCGCGAGCTGCACGGCGTCCTCGAGTGTGCAGCCGGGGTGGGACGACATGAGGTAGGGCACGAGATACTGCTCGCGCCCGTTTTTCTCGTTCACGGAGCGGTATTTGTCCCAGAATTTTTCAAACACGTCGAAGTGCGGCTTTCCCATGTAGTCGAGCACGCCCGCCACGCAGTGCTCGGGCGCGACCTTGAGCTGGCCGGAGATGTGATACTTGACAAGCTCCGATAAAAAGGGACTTCCCTTGTCCTCAAGGAGATAGTCATACCGGATGCCCGAGCGGACGAAGACCTTCTTCACGCCGGGGATCGCGCGAAGACGACGCAGCAGCTCGACATATTCCGAGTGGTCGGGATCGAGATTTTTGCAGGGGTAGGGAGCGAGGCAGTTTTTATTGCGGCACATGCCGCGCTTCAACTGATCCTTGCACGACGGATGGCGGAAGTTGGCGCTCGGACCGCCGACGTCGTGGACGTAGCCCTTGAACTTCGGGTCGTGGGTGAAGCCCTCGACCTCGCGCACGCAGGATTCGATCGAGCGCGAGGTGATCATGCGACCCTGATGGAACGCCAGCGAGCAGAAGTTGCATCCGCCGAAGCACCCGCGGTTGTGCGCGACGGAAAAGCGCACCTCCTCGATGGCGGCGACGCCGCCGAGAGCGTCGTACATCGGGTGCACCTCGCGCATGTAGGGGAGCTCGGCGACCTCGTCGAGCTCCTCGCGCGAAAGCGGCATCGCGGGCGGATTGACGACGAGCGTGTCACGCCCGTGCGCCTGCCAGAGCGCTTTGCCGCGAATGGGGTCGTGCTCCTCGTATTCGAGCTTTGTCGCGAGTGCGTAGGCGTGCTTGTCCCCGCACACCTCTTCATATGACGGGCACTCGACATGGTCGAAGGCGCAGACTTCGGGCGTGCGCGTCACAAACGCCATGCCGCGAATATCTGTCAAGGTATCCGCCTTTTCGCCCTTGGAGAGCCGGCGCGCGATCTCGCGCGTGGCATATTCGCCCATGCCGTAAACGAGCAGGTCGGCCTGTGCGTCGAAAATGAGCGCGCGGCGGACCTTATCGTCCCAGTAGTCGTAGTGCGCAAAGCGGCGCAGGCTTGCCTCCAGTCCGCCGACGACGATGGGGATATTGCCGAAGGCCTCGCGGCAGCGGTTGGCGTATACGATGGTCGGGCGGTCGGGCCGCAGGCCCATCCGGTTGCCGGGGGAGTAGAGGTCCTGCGTGCGGCGCTTTTTTGCCGCCGTGTAGTGCGCGACCATCGAGTCAATGTTGCCGCCGCCGATCATCACGCCGTAGCGCGGGCGGCCCATCGCGCGGAAGGCGTCCGCGCTGTGCCAGTCCGGCTGGGCGAGCACGGCCACGCGGTAGCCCTCGTGCTCCAGCACGCGTGCGATGATCGCCGTGCCGAAGCTCGGGTGGTCGATATACGCATCCGCCGTGACGACGAGGAAGTCATAGTAGTACCAGCCGCGCTCGACCATCTCGTCCTTCGAGACCGGCAGAAAGGCCTTTTCGATCTTCTTTTTCTTCATTTTTCGATAACTTCCTGCAATCTCTTCCAGCAGGATTCCTCATCGTATTCGAAATTCTTCTCAAATGTGACGCTTTCCGCGTCCTCATGAACGGGGTGGAAGCCCCACTTTTCCGCGCAGTGGAGGCCGACTGCATTGCTCTTCGGGATGCGGCCGGTCGAGAGAATGGAGCAGCCGCGCGAGCGCGCATAGGAGAGAGCCTGACCGACGAGCTTTTCGCCGAGGTTGCGCTTCTGCACGTCCTCCTCGAGCCAGAATTCGCCGATCGTGCCCACACCGCCGCGGCAGGAGACAACGCTGACCGCACCGATGACATCGCCGCCGTGCATCACGTCGAAATGCCCCGCTTCGCCCGAAGCGCGGTAGTAGATGCCGCCCTCGAAGCCTTTCGGGTCGTTGACCCAAGGCTGCTTGCGCACGGTGGCAATGTTGTCGCCGAGGTGGGAGGCGTCGTCGCGGAAGATGACATTGAACGTGCCATTTTCGTACTCGAGCTTTGCAACGGCGGTGTTTTCCGCGTGGCCGGTCTTGTCGATTTCGTGCAGTGTCATGCCCTGAAGCGTGCCGACGATGATGCGCATGGCCATGCCGTGGGAAAAGACGGCGACCGTGCCGTTCGGGTGCGCCTCGGCGATCTCTGTGAGCGCCTTGCGCATCCGCTCGCGCACCTCGGCAAAGCTTTCACAGCCGGGGACGTGCCAGTTCTGCGAGTCGTTGCTGAAATTCGCGAGCTGTTCAGGGTCGATGCGCTCAAGCTCCGCCCACGGGGTATCCTCCCAATAGCCCACGTCGATCTCGCGCAGCGCGCGGACGGTGCGCAGCGGCAGACCGTGCGTTTTATAGATGGAAAGCGCCGTGATCATCGTGCGGAAACGGTCGCTTGAATAAACGGCGTCAAATTTCGTGTCGGTAAAGCGCTTGGTGAGCGCGGCAATCTGGCGGTAGCCGCGGTCGGTGATGGTGCTGTTGTACCAGCCATGCGCGCGGCGATAGAGGTTGCCCTCGGCCTCGGCGTGGCGGATGAGATAAATCGTGGTCATATGGTTCTCCTTCATGCTTACTTTTTCTCATTTTCATTATAGGCCGAAAAGAGGCATTCAGCAAGGGCGATTTGCGGCAAAAATTGCCGCGTATGACGCGATCGTGTGTGGACAGACTAAGCGCGTGAGCAAAGGAGTGATCGATATGTGTGATACCGCATTTTGGCGCGGTATGGCTGCCGGCATGGCCGCCGGCGCGATCATCGGCATGACCGTCGCAGAAAAGCGCAAAGCCATGAAGACCTGCGTGGGCCGCACCATGCAGCAGATGGGTACCGCCGTGGACGGCGCGCTGAGCGACTTAATGCACCGGTGAAATAGACGCGAGAGCGCAAAGAAAGGGCGGGAGCTTTAGCTCCCGCCCTTACTCATTTTTTTCCTGCTATCCTGCTTGCTTTTATCCTTAGATGACGCCATACTCCTTGAGGAGCTTTTCAATGTCGGTGCCTTCGATTTTGCCGAGAGCTTTCTTGACGGCCATCTTTTCCATGAAGCCCATATCCATGTCGGTGGCCTTCTTGCCGTCGCGCAGCTTGACGGTGGCGTTGAGCAGATCGCGCACATCATACACGCTGCCCCAGACCTCGGGCACGCCGCGGTCGACGTTCAGCAGCGTATAGACGGCCTCCATGCCCGTGCGCATGGAATACTCGGTGGTGAAGATCGTGTCGCGCGGGGTCTCGGCGAACTGGCCGAGGAAGGCGAAGTTCACGCTGCCCTCGGGCACGACCTTGGGGCGGTCGCCATAGGCGCGCGGCATGAAGAACGCGTCGATATACGGCATCATGACGGGCACGGTGTTGGCGCTGTTCGTCGCGAGCTCTTCGATCTGATCCTCGGGCACGCCGATGTGGTAGAGCCACTCCATGCAGATCTCCTTGCCGGTGCAGTCACGCATGGGCTTTTTGATATAATCGCCCGGCTTGTCGGTGAAGAGGGAGTAGACCCAGACGAGGCAGTGGTCCTTGGGCTGCGTGCGGAACTGCGGCTGGCGGTTGATGGTCCAGCTCATGAGCCACGAGGAATCCTTCACGGTGACGATGCCGCCGGTGACGACATGGCCGGTGAACGGGTCGCGCTTGCAGATATTTTTGATATAGGGGATGATCTTCTGGTCGAGGGTCTCGACGGTGGCGCTCATCCAGTTGGTCTGCTCGGGGTCGTGGCAGAACTTGTCGGGATGACCGAAGGACGGATCCTGCGCGGCGATCTTGCGCCACATATCCCAGCCGCCGCCCTCTTTGAGCTCGGTGTTGTACGCGGCGGGCTCGTTCTGGCTGCCCATGGAGGAGTTTTCGACGCAGCCGCCGTTCGTGATGAAGACGAGGTCGTTTTCCGTGAGGTCGATGGCCTCCTTCTTGCCGTCGCGGATGACGTCGATGCGCTTAGCCAGCTTGTGCTTGGGGTCAGAGCAGTCGAACTCGACGTTTGCGACCTGCACGCCGTAGTGGAACTGGACGTTGTGGCTCTCGAGGTACTTGACCATCGGGAGGATCATGGACTCGTACTGGTTATACTTCGTGAAGCGCAGCGCCGTGAAGTCGGGAAGTCCGCCGATGTGGTGGATATAGCGCTGGATATAGAGCTTCATCTCGAGTGCGCTGTGCCAGTTTTCAAAGGCGAACATCGTGCGCCAGTAGAGCCAGAAGTTGGAAGAAAGGACCTCGTCATCGAAGAAGTCGGTGATCTTCTTGTCCTGCAGCTGCTCGTTGGGGGTGAAGAAGAGCTTCATGATCTCCATCGCGCCCTTGTCGGAGATGTCGAACTTGCCGTCGGTGTGCGCGTCCTGACCACGGTTGACGGTCGCGCGGCAGAGGGAGTAGTTGGGGTCTTCCTTGTTGAGCCAGTAGTACTCATCGAGCACGCTCACACCCTCGGTCTCGATGGAGGGGATGGAGCGGAACAGGTCCCACATGACCTCGAAATGGTTGTCCATCTCGCGGCCGCCGCGCATCACGTAGCCGAGGTTTTCGAACTTGTAGCCGTCGCACGCGCCGCCGGGCAGATCACCCTTTTCGAGCACGTGCACGTGCTCACCCTTCATCTGGCCGTCACGCACGAGGTAGCAGGCGGCAGTCAGCGCGGCGAGGCCGCTGCCGACGATATAGGCGGACTTGTTGTCCACGCCTTCGGGCTTCTTGGGACGGGCGAACGCTTCATAGTTACCGCTGGAATAATACATAAATCATTTCTCCTTTCAAACTGCCTGTGAAACCGCTGATCCACGAAACACATTCAACCTTGGGAATCAACGGTATGTTTTCCTTTCGATGGTGAAAGCATACCGCGGTTTTGCGAAAAGAACAATCAGCAGAAATCGGGCGGTGATAAGTTTCTTATCACCGCCCGAAAAGCTGTAAAAATTTTTATCATTCTGCCGCTTTTGATGAAAGCAGGGAAACCGTCACGCCTTATCGATGCGCAGCCGCTCGAGCGCGGCACGGACATTGCCGTGGATGACGAGTTCGAGCCGGTCGACAAGCAGCTGGGAGTCGCCCTTCATATCGTTTTTGATCCAGTCGAGCATCAGACCGACAAAGGCGTACTTGTAGACCGTTGCGATGAAGGCCTTGTCCTCGTCACGCACGCTCATGCCCTGTGCCTGCTCCTCGACTACGCCCTCAAGCAGGTCGTAGGTGACCTTGTAGAGGTAGTTTTCCACCTGCTCGCGGCTGACGGAGTGGTAGACATTCATAATGAATGGCTTGTTGTCCTGCACGGCCTTAAAGAGCTGCAAAAAACCCTGCTGCCACGTCTCGTAGGTCTTATTGCCTGCGAGCGCCTTGCTGGCGTCCTCCTGACACGACCATTCGACAAGGTCGTAAATGTCCTTGAAGTGGTAGTAAAACGTCATGCGGTTGATGCCGCAGTCCTCCGTGATATCGCTGATGGTGATCTTGCTCAGGGGCTTTTGCAGCAGCAGATTTTTGAGCGACGCCTCGAGCGCGCGTTTGGTCACCTGTGACATGGCGGTCTCCTCTTTCTATCAGGAATGATCGGTTATTTTCATCATACCATGGAAAGCGGCGGAAATGGGAGAAGTTTTTGTAAATTCTCCGCGAAATGAAAAAGGAGCGCTGTCATCAGCGCTCCTTTTTATGGCTTTACAGTATCGCTTGTATGGAAGATACTGCACTTAGAACCATTTTGCAGAAGCTCTCGGGACGTGATTGCAAGCCCAAATCGGCGATGAAGCGGCATGGTTCTCTTTATGTGTAGAAGCTAATAGGTATCGTCTTCAACAGCGTCCTCAAACCGCACGGTGAGATTCGGATTTTCCTCCGCGCTGTCATCGAGCACGCGGCGGAAGGCGTTGGCGCGGCGACCGAGCAGCTCGTCAAGCGCCGAAGTGCCGCGGACGATCAGATCCGTCGGCTCATGCAAGTCCGTCAGGCAGTCGTGCAGGGCATCGAGATTGCCGCTGTACCACGCGGGAAAATGCAGCCCCTCCGCGAGCGCGCGGTGTAGGTCTTCGACACTTTCACAGGCGGAGACGTCTAATACAAAGCGCATGGTGCTCACTCCTCCCCGTACAGCAGTTCAAAGGACTTGTAGTGGTCTTCGGTGTAGTAAATGAGGCCGTCGTTTGAGAAGACGATGCGTTTGGCCCTGCGCGAATCCGCGCCCAGCGTGTCGATGTCGCATTCGGTGTAGGTGCGTCCGTCCGCCTCGGGCAAGAGACCTTCGTAGTTGCCGAACCGGCTGCCGCCAATGCATTTGCCCGGCGCGTAGGGCTCGAGCGACTCGCCCGGCCAGCCGAGGGCCTGGGCATCTTTCTTGGTGATGAAGTTGTCCGGTAAATGTCCGTAGGTGTGGATATAGAGCGCGACGTCGTCCTTGGTCGTGTAGGAGCCGTCCTCGTCGATCTGCGCTGTTTCGTCCGGCATGCCGGCGTCTTCAGACGGTGCGTTCTGCGCATCCTGCTGCTCCTGCTGCGGCAGGCTGGAATCGTCCTGCACCGGCGCATCCGCGCCACAGCCGACGAGCGAGAAGAGCATCACGAGCGCGAGCAGCCATGCGGTCAGTTGCTTCTTCATTGGGAATCCTCCTGTGGTGATTTTCTCCATCATAGCACGGCTGCGGGCAAAAATCCAGCACGCGCGGCGGTTGACTTTGCGCGCCGTTGTGCGTACGATAGGGGAAACGACCGGCAAGTCGGAATGGATCAAAAAGCAAAGGAGATAGAAACAATGACGATTGAAGAGCGCGCCGAGCTGGCGGTGGAAACATTTGCCGCGGGAAAGGGCAACTGCACCCAGTCGGTGCTGTGCGCGTGGGAGGATAAAATTCCAGTCGACCACGATACGTTGATGAAGCTCGGCGCGGGTTACGGCGCGGGCATGGGCTGCATGCAGGCCACCTGCGGCGCGCTGATCGGCGCGGTGATGGCCGCGGGCAGCGTGACGGACGGCAAGGGCACGCCGCGCACGGCCCGCAGCATCCTTACAAGCTTTCAGGAAAAGAGCGGCGCGACGATCTGCAAGGACTTAAAGGGCGTGGAGACCGGCAAGGTCCTCTGTCCCTGCGCACAGTGCGTTCGCAACGCCGTCCTCGCCGCAGGAGAGATGCTGGGGGAGTAAAGGGAGAAAAGCCCAGTTCGCTGAGAGCGCTGAGTAAAAAAATAAAACCACCATCGAAAGATGGTGGTTTTATTTGGCGCAGCAGGAGAGATTCGCTCGCGGTGTTACCACACCGCGACACGGAAAGCGGCGAAACGCTGCCAGTGGCAGAGAAAGTGAGCCGCTTTCGAGGAAGTGGCACGATCGACGGGACTGGACAAGTCGCGTCGATCGTGATGCCACGACGGTGTAGGCGGGCACTAAACGCCCCACTGGGGCGTTTTTTCGCTTCGCTCATGCCCTGTTCGAATCTCTGGATACAAAAAGAACACCACCCTGTTGGGTGGTGTTCTTTTTGGCGCAGCAGGAGAGATTCGAACTCTCGGTACGCTTTTGGCGTACACACGATTTCCAGTCGTGCTCGTTATGACCGCTTCGATACTGCTGCGTATCGTGCGCTCGACAGCAAAAATGATTATACCAAAAATCACAGCAAAGTCAAGCACAAATTCGAAAAATGCGCGATTTTCTGAACGGCGCCTTCACTTGCAATTTTTGCCGCCATCTTTTATACTGACAAAAAGACCCTTTGGGGAGGGAGTATCATGAGCAGTAGCATCTATCGCGCCGTGAACACGACGCTCATTTATATCGAATGCGGCGGCGAATACCTGATGCTGCACCGCACGAAAAAGGAGAACGACTGCAATCGCGACAAGTGGATCGGCATCGGCGGCAAGTTTGAAGAGGGCGAGAGCCCGGAGGAGTGCGCTCTGCGCGAAACGAAGGAGGAGACCGGCCTCGCCCTGACCTCTTACCGCTATCGCGGCATCGTGACATTCGTGTCGGACAAGTGGGAGAGCGAGTACATGCACCTTTTCACTGCCGACGGCTTTGAGGGAACGCTCAAGGACTGCGATGAGGGCGAGCTTGCGTGGATCAAAAAGAAAGATCTGCTGGCGCTGCCCGCGTGGGAGGGCGACAAGATCTTTTTGCGCCTGCTCGACGAAAACATACCGTTTTTCTCGCTCAAGCTGCGTTACGAGGGCGAAACGCTCGCGGAGGCGAAGCTCAACGGGAAAGCGTTGGAGGTGCGGCATGGATAAGCTGCTCGTGTCGGCCTGCCTTCTCGGCACGCCCTGCCGCTACGACGGAAAAAGTAAAGCGGACGCGCGCGTGCAGGCGTTGGTGGGAAAATATGAAATTGTTCCTGTCTGCCCCGAACAGCTCGGCGGTCTCCCGACGCCGCGTGTGCCCAGCGAACGGCGGGGCGAGCGTGTCGTCACAGCGGGTGGCCGCGATGTGACAGAAGCGTACCGCCGCGGTGCGGAGGCAGCTCTCGCGCTGTGCCAGCAAAACGGCTGCGAGGCTGCCGTGCTCAAGGAAAAGAGCCCGAGCTGCGGCTGCGGGCAGATTTACGACGGAACTTTTTCCCGCCGCCTGATCGCGGGCGACGGCGTGACGGTGGAGTTGCTCAAGGCGCACGGCATAGTCGTCTGCGGCGAGAGCGATGTGGAGAAGCTGTAAACGCTGACGATATGCCCGTGATATTTTATGCAGTTTACCGACAAAATTTTAGTTGTCTTTGAAAAATGCAGCCGTTATACTATATAATCAGCATTGGACGGATATCATACGTGTATTGAATATGACCGGCGGATGACCGGCGGTCATCATAATAAAAAAGGAGGAGCACAACATGAAATTTTCCAGCAAGGTTGAAAAATGCGGCCTGTCTCCGATGCGTAAGTTCCACCCGTACGCGGTGGCGGCAAAGGCACGCGGCGTCAACATCTATCACCTCAACATCGGCCAGCCCGACGTACAGACTCCTCCCGCGTT
>OGXD01000593.1_pt1 | contig 32448 bp, 24 predicted proteins | sample 1576211 | NCBI WGS metagenome assembly OGXD01 (sample SAMEA3541470, study PRJEB24748) | human gut metagenome | biome: human gut; feature: human-associated habitat; material: faeces | place: China | collected 2012
TAAGACCAATAGATGATGCTATGTTTAAGAAGTTAGCAGAATCTAGGGAGGTATGTCAGGAGATACTAAGGGTAATACTTGACGATAAGAAGCTTATAGTAGAAGAAGTGATATCAGAAGACAGTATTGCCAATATATTTGGAAGAGCAGTAAGGCTTGATGCATTATGTACATTAGGCAACGGAGCGCTGTGCAACATAGAGATACAGAAAGAAAATGTAAACGATGATGTAAGACGAGTAAGATATAATGCATCAAGTATTGTATCAAGATTTTCTGAAAAGGGTCAGAAGTTTTCTGAAATACCAGATGTCATAGTTGTGTATATTTCAGAGTATGATGTATTCAGGCTGGGAAGAACAATTTACCATATTGATTCAGTTATAAGAGAAACTAATACAACTGTAGATGATGGATTATTAAGAGTGTTTGTTAATACCCAGTATGCAGATACCGATAATACAGATGTAGGAGAACTTATGAAATGTTTCTTACAGAAAGAGATTGATAATGATAAGTTTCCAGAATTATCGGATAGGTTATCATACTTTAAGAATGATGGGAAGGGAGTTGATTCTATGTGTGACATAATTAAAGATTATGCTAAGGAATATGCAAAGGAATATGCAGAAGAGAGAGCAGCAGAGATGCTTGTGAATAATATTGAAACATTAGCAAAAAAGATAGGTACTGTAGAAGAAGCTTGTGATATGTTGAATATCACAGAACAGCAGTATGAGAATGCTAAAGCACTATTAGAAAAAACTCTTACAGTATAAAAGAGAATAATAATAATTTCAGAAAGATAGCTTTTATGTCTGTAATAAGATGTAGAAGCTGTCTTTTTATTTTGGCAGCTTTTATTTGATAACTTAAATATTGCTAAAAGATAGTGGTGTTGATGATTCAGCAGTTGAATTGTTATAATGTTGTGCGTTTTAAACTCACCGTTGCCATAACCCACAAAATACAGTAAAATATTAGCAAATCAGTAAAAAACAAGGAGTAACAGTTATCATGCAGTTTAAGAAAACACTAGAAATCAAGGTAGACCATAAGCTTATGGTGATTGATGTAGCAGATATATTATATTTCCGGGAATGGAGCTGTATGAGAATTATCCGTTATTGGTAAAGCACAAGTTCCTGATACCGGTATATTGGTTTTACCGGATTGTGCGTTTGCTCTTTAGTAAAAAGCGCAGAAATCATATACTGCGTGAAGTAAAGGCGGTCAAAAAGGTCTATAAGATAAGTTTAATGAAGATGGATATCAGATAGTTCAGGATTATTATGATATTTTAAAAAGCTTTTACATTCAATAAAATGCAGAAGCTTTTTTGTGTATTTATATGAAATTAATAGCAGAATATTAATAAACAACATATATATAATTGCCAATGCTTTTTTAAAATGATATGATTATAACGTAAAGAAAAATTTATATTTGATGTTAAAGAAACAAATATGAATAATGAAATGGAGATAATATGGTAGACAGCAGTTATTTTAAGAATAATAAAAATAATAGCAGAGGTGGCAAAGGCAACGGTAAACTTATGGATCGTTTAAAAAAGCATAAGTGGATTCCTTTAGTGATTCTTATACTGATTGCATTGGCTATGATAGCTATACAGTATATTATGCTTGATGTGCTTCAATATTCAAGAGAATTGGCAGAACAGCAGAATGCAGGATTTATAAATATTTATCCTTTTATTAAATAAGCTATGTTTTCATAGTAATGAATTTTATGATATCAAGGTGGCCCCAGCCCTGCTGGTTGTGTGGGAGGTTAACTTTGTTACAACATTTTTTAAGACGGCAGCGGACTTCTTCAGGTGTCATGTCATGACTGGTGAGAAGACGTGCAATAGCTCCGCTGACTATAGGTGCTGACATGGATGTTCCACTTTTTGTGGAATATCCATTTTTTCGGTTACTGCATGCTGTGATGTTAGAACCAGCGACAACAAGTTCTGGTTTTGGAAAACCGTCAGTGGTAGGTCCACGCCCTGAATGAAATGTTTTATCATCCATAGATCCAACTGTTATTATAATATGACTTGTACCAGGAGCTGTAATACTTTTGGCACATGGACCATTATTACCGGCGGCTGCAACAACAACTATGCCGTTATGCCACATATTTTCTATGTGTTTTATAAGTCGGATTGTATTTTCAATATCTACATTGCTGTTTGGAGTTGTTCCAAAGGATATATTTGCAACCTTTATATTGTAAATGTCTTTATTGTTGATTATCCAGTTAGCGCCATCTATGACACTGCCTATTTTGCCATTGCCATATGAGTCAAGAACCTTAACTGATATAATCTGGCTCATAGGTGCTATTCCCTTGAAACGCCCATTGCTTGCTTTTCCACTTCCTGCGATTATGCCGGAAACATGTGTTCCGTGACCACTATCATCATAGGGAATGTTCTTATTGTTTATAAAATCTTTAAAAGCTATTATCCTGTTGTCAAAATCTATATGTCTGTAAATGCCAGTATCAAGTACGGCAACACCAATATTTTTTTTATTCATAAATATTTATCCTTTTTATAAAATTAGAAAGTCCTTATATAGTTATTTTATTCTGTATAGACTTAAAAGTTCTGATTATGTGTATATGTGTTTATGAGAGGAGTTTTATATAACAGACATGAGATATCAGCAAAATTTAAAAATTATAAGCTAAGCTAATTGTTTGCTTTTTAACACAATATAATATATAATGTATTAACACTTAATTCATTTTTGAAGGTTTTATGTGAATATCGTGAAGAATTGAGAGGTTTGTGATATGGAAAAGAAAAGAATAGTAGTTGCTTTGGGAAGAAATTCATTTGGAGTTACATTTCCAGAACAGCAGACTAATGTAAAAAAAGCAGCAAAAGCTGTTGCTGATCTTGTAGAGGCAAAGTATCAGGTAGTTATTACACATAGTAATGGACCACAGATTGGCATGATTCAGACTGCTATGACAGAGTTTGCAAGACTTGAGCCAGAAGACAGAACAGTTGCACCTATGTCAGTATGTGGAGCTATGAGTGAAGGATATATAGGATATGATCTTCAGAATGCCATAAGGGAAGAACTTCTTAACAGAGGTATATATAAGACGGTTTCTACTATAATTACACAGGTAAGAGTTGATCCTTTTGATATAGCATTTTCTGAGCCATCTAAGATAATAGGAAGATATATGACAAAGGCTGAGGCCGAGGCTGAGGAAGATAAAGGCAATTATGTAATAGAAGAAGAACCAGGAAAGTTCAGAAGAATCATTGCATCACCTATGCCTATAGATATATATGAAATAGATGCAGTTAAGGCACTTCTTGATGCTGACCAGGTGGTTATAGCTGCAGGTGGTGGTGGAATTCCAGTGTTACAGCAGGGTTCTCATCTTAAGGGAGCGTCAGCTATCATAGAAAAAGATTATACAGCTGCTAAGTTAGCTGAACTTGTAGGAGCTGAAACACTTCTTTTCCTTACAGCTTATGATAGATTAACAATAGGTAAAGGGACTGCTGATGAGAAAGAGTTTGATAAAGTGACAGCAACAGAGCTTCATCAGTACATTAAGGCTGGACATTTCCCAGCTAAAACAACATTCCCTAAGGTAGATGCATCTATAAGATTTGTTACAGCAGATTCTGATAGAAAAGCAGTTATAGCCAACCTTGAAAAAGCAAAGGAAGGACTTGCAGGTAAAACTGGAACTACAATAACAGCATAATTATTATACTGACATAAAATATATCAAAAAATATTTACATGACAGCAAAAATCTAACGGATTACAACAAAACAACAACAACATACAACATCCCCCAATAATCCCCCCAAAAATGTGCTACAATGTGCGTAAGCATTGAGCCGTGCCAGACTTAATTCCAAACCAGAACTGTGCTTGCACAAAGTTCTGATTTGGAATTTAGTCTGATAGGGCGAAAGCCCGACAGTCCAAGAGAGCGAAGCTCACTTGGACATGCACGGCGTAGTGCAGGGCAGAATTAAAACCAGAACTGTGCTTGCACAAAGTTCTGATTTGGAATTAAGTCTGATAGGGCAAAAGCCCGACAGTCCAAGAGAGCGGAGCTAACTTGGACATGCACGGCGGAGTGCAGGGCTTATATTTTATTATTGGGAGGTGTTTTTTTGTTATTATTTAATTTACAAAAGAGATGGGCTGAGGTGGATAGTCTTATGGAACATCTTGATAGTATGGGGATGGATGTATGCAATGTTTACAAAGGACAGAATGTGACAGATGATATATGGGATCTTAGCATTGAAGAAACAAAGAAGTTATTTATAAAGCATAGATATATAGTAATGGTTGTATCGGATGAACTGTTTTTAAGCGTAAGTGCTCTTTATTATATTGAACTTGCCAGAAAGCTTCATAAGAAGGGGTTAATAAAGGTATATGTTGTTAATAATATGCCACATGAAGCATATCCATCAAGATGCAGCTGGTTTTCAGATGCAGTTGCCATAAAGAATTCTTCTAATACAGCTGATGAAAAAACTTATGCATATGCGATGGATATTGTTCTTGGTGTAACGAGTGATATTTTTAACATGGAGTCGTAAAATATTTATAATATTATTAGTGCTTGCTTTTAATTCGTTTACCATATATAATTGTTATGTTTTAGTATTGTGGCTTATTATGTTTAGACAATATAAGTGTTAAAATTACTCTTAATGTCCATATAATCAGATATGATTATAACTACCAGGAATAAATAAGGTAGTCCACAATATAAATGAACTGGTTAAGTTAACCATTAATGGAGGAATGATTTAATGATTAGTGCAAACAACGTAACACTTCGTATAGGTAAAAAGGCCCTTTTTGAAGATGTAAATATTAAGTTTACAGAAGGAAACTGTTATGGACTTATAGGTGCCAATGGTGCTGGTAAGTCAACATTTTTAAAGATTCTTACAGGTCAGATTGAACCAAGTAAGGGAGATGTAACTATAACACCAGGTCAGAGATTATCTTTCCTTGAACAGGATCACTTTAAATATGATGATTATACAGTTCTTGATACAGTTATTATGGGTAATACAAGACTTTATGAAATAATGAAAGAAAAAGAGGCTATATACGCCAAGGAAGATTTCACAGAAGAGGATGGTAATAAGGCAAGTGAGCTTGAAGCAGAATTCGCTGATATGAACGGATGGGAAGCAGAATCAGATGCTGCACAGCTGCTTAACGGACTTGGTATTACTACAGATCTTCATTATAAGAATATGTCAGAGCTTAATGGTAGTGAGAAGGTTAAGGTTCTTCTTGCTAAGGCACTTTTTGGTAATCCAGATATTCTTTTACTTGATGAGCCTACTAACCACCTTGATCTTGATGCTATAGCATGGCTTGAGGAGTTCCTTATTAACTTTGAGAATACTGTTATAGTTGTATCACATGACAGATATTTCCTTAACAAAGTATGTACACAGATAGCAGATATTGATTATGCCAAGATTCAGCTTTATGCAGGTAACTATGATTTCTGGTATGAATCAAGCCAGCTCATCATTAAGCAGATGAAGGAAGCTAACAAGAAAAAGGAAGAAAAGATTAAGGAACTTCAGGACTTTATCCAGAGATTCTCTGCTAATGCATCTAAGTCTAAGCAGGCTACATCGCGTAAGAGAGCATTAGAGAAGATTGAACTTGATGAGATAAGACCATCAAGTAGAAAGTATCCATATATAGATTTCAGACCATCAAGAGAGATTGGTAATGAAGTACTTACAGTAGAAGGTATATCTAAGACGATAGATGGAGTTAAGGTTCTTGATAATATATCATTTATAGTAAACAGGGAAGATAAGATTGCATTTGTTGGTTCTAATGAGCTTGCAACAACAACATTGTTCAACATTATTACTGGTAATATGGAGCCTGATGAAGGATCTTATAAGTGGGGTGTTACAACTTCACAGGCATATTTCCCTAAGGACAGCGCAGCAGAGTTTAACAGAGAAGATACTATAGTTGAATGGCTTACACAGTATTCACCAGATCCAGATCCAACATATGTAAGAGGTTTCCTTGGACGTATGCTTTTTGCTGGTGATGATGGTGTTAAGAAAGTTAAGGTACTTTCAGGTGGAGAAAAGGTAAGATGTCTTATATCAAAGATGATGATTATGGGTTCTAATGTACTTATATTTGATGATCCTACTAATCATCTTGATATGGAATCAATTACAGCACTTAACAACGGACTTATTAAGTTCCCTGGTGTTGCACTTTTCACATCTCATGACCATCAGTTTATACAGACAACAGCTAATCGTATTATGGAGATAGTTCCATCGGGACAGCTTATTGATAAGATCACAACATATGATGAATATCTTGAAAGTGATGACATGGCAAGAAAGCGTCAGGGTTTTGCTGAGGCTGCCAGTGATGATGAAGACTAAGACTAAGCAGTGATTCTTAAGCAATACATGAAATTATGAACAGAAAGATGTCACATACCAATGATCCATGATGTATGGGTACGTTAGTATATGTGGCATCTTTCTTGCGTTAAAATAATGGAAATGTTATACTAAATAAGTTATAGATTAAAACACATTAGATTAGAGATGTGTATAAGATTATGATGGAGGATTTGGGAAATTATGGCTTCAAACACTAAGAAGAGCAGAAGTCAAGGCAATAATAGAACATCAAAGAGTAAAACTTCTAAAACAACTGGAACAAGAACATCAAACGCCAGCAGAACTCCGTCAAAAAAGAGTTCCACAAAGAAGGGTACAGGTACTGCATCACAGCAGCCACAACCACAGAATAATGCATTAAGAGATGAGATAATCTTATTATTAGCATTTGCATGTACAATAATTTTATTATTAAGTAATTTTAATATGGCTGGTATGGTAGGACAGTCAATTAAGTGGTTTATGTTCGGGCTGTTTGGTATAGCTGCGTATATAATTCCATTTATAGTAGCAGGAAGTATATTGTTTATGCTTGCTAACAAGGACATAATAGGTGTCATGCGTATTAAAGCTGCAGCAGTTTATGTCTTATCCGTGATAACAGCAGCAATATGGCAGAGAATGACTAACAAACCAGATATCAGGGATTCCGTTGGTTCATATTTTACATATTGTTCAGAGCATAAAACAGGCGGTGGTCTGTTTGGAGGAATTTTATGTAAGATACTAAGTCCGCTTGGTATGGCAGGAACTATGGTGATTTTGATTATTCTTGCAATAATATGTGTTATATTGATAACAGAAAAATCATTTATAGGTGGACTAAGGAATGGTGGACACAGGCTTGTAAAAGAAGCAAGAGAAGATTATTCTGCATATATGGAACATTCTTCAATGAGCAGGAAAGACAGCGGTATGAGTGATGAAGAATATCGTGCTATGAGAGAGAATGAAAAGCATCAGGCAAGAATAAGAAGATTAGAAAAAAAAGAGCAGATCATAGCAGCTAAAAAAGCTAAAGAAGAGGCTATGGCTAATGCGCGTATGAATAATGTTGTAAGAGGAGTGACTAAAGATCTTACAATACAGGATACACAGCCAGAGACAGCTAATCAGGATATAGATATACATGAAATACAGCCTGTAGCCAATGATGATGATGTGTATATGGATGATATATATGATCCACTGATCATACCAGAAAAGCATAACAACATAAACAGAACTTCTGATATATGGGAAGTGCATAGTGACAGGCAGGATAACGATAATGCAGCTTTGGATCATGGTATGTCATATGATGAAACAATAAGTACAAGAGAAGACGATTACGAAGAACAGGATACAGAATATCCGGATGAAAAAGAGAAGGAACTGACAGAATATGATCCCGAGGTATCGGAGGAATACAATGCTGATATATATGACACAGCGGATGAAGGAAATATATATAATGAAAAAAATGCATATAATGATGCAGATGCATATGATACCGAAGAGATATGCGATACAGCAGATGATATAAATCATGATGAGAATATAACATCGTATGATAATGAGGAAGTAAGCAGTGCAGTAAGCACACAACATAATAAGCAGGCTGTTCCACAAAAAACTGCCAGCAATATTATGCCAGAAGCTGCAAGGCATGTCAGGGAATATAAGTTTCCACCTGTGAGTCTGCTTAACAGAAACACAAAGTCATCATCTGCTAATCTTGAACGCGAAAACAGAAATACAGCAATCACGCTTAAGCAGACACTCCAGAATTTCGGTGTTAAGGTAGATATAACAGATATAAGCTGTGGACCTGCGGTTACAAGATATGAATTAAAACCAGAGCTTGGTGTTAAGGTGAGTAAGATAGTTTCGCTTGCAGATGATATTAAACTAAGTCTGGCAGCTGCGGACATAAGAATAGAAGCGCCTATTCCAGGTAAGTCGGCTATTGGTATTGAGGTTCCTAACAAGGAAGCCGGCAGTGTGTATTTAAGAGAACTTATTGAAAATGAAGCATTTAAGAATAACCAATCTATGATTGCATTTGCAGCTGGAAAGGATATAGCTGGCAAGACGATAGTAGCAGATATAGCTAAAATGCCTCATCTTCTTATTGCAGGAGCAACAGGTTCAGGTAAATCAGTATGTATAAATACAATCATCATGAGTATTTTATATAAAGCAAGACCAGATGAAGTTAAAATGATCATGGTGGATCCTAAGGTAGTTGAGCTTAGTACATATAACGGAATACCACATCTTCTTCTCCCTGTTGTCACAGATCCTAAGAAGGCTGCAGGCGCACTTAACTGGGCAGTCAACGAGATGACGAAACGATATAAGCTTTTTGCTGATATGGGAGTACGTAATCTTAAAGGATATAATGATGCAGTCGGAAAGATGGATGTTAAGGAAGGAGAGGCCCCTGTTGAAAAACTACCTCAGATAGTTATAATTGTTGATGAACTTGCGGATCTTATGATGGTTGCACCAGGAGAAGTGGAAGATGCTATATGCAGGCTTGCACAGCTTGCAAGGGCAGCGGGCATACATATGGTTATTGCAACGCAGAGGCCATCCGTTAACGTAATTACGGGACTTATCAAGGCTAATGTTCCATCAAGAATCGCATTTTCGGTATCATCAGGTGTTGATTCCAGAACTATTCTGGATATGAATGGAGCTGAAAAACTTCTTGGTAAAGGAGATATGCTGTACTTCCCATCTAACATTCCTAAGCCTATAAGAGTGCAGGGAGCCTTTGTATCGGATGAAGAAGTATCAAGAGTTGTTGATTTTCTTAAGGAAAATATGACAGAGGAAGCACAATATGATGAGAGCATAGCAGAAACTGTTGCACAAAAGACATCAGATAGTGCTGCTGTTGACAGGCAGGATGATAAAGATACCCTGTTTGAGGATGCAGGAAGGTTTGTTATAGAAAGAGAAAGAGGCTCTATAGGTATGCTGCAAAGACAGTTTAAGATAGGCTTTAACAGGGCAGGAAGAATCATGGATCAGCTTTCAGATGCAGGTGTAGTAGGACCTGAGATAGGAACAAAGCCAAGAAAAGTTCTTATGGATAAGGAAGAGTTTGAGGCCTATATAAATAGTGCAGGTTCATGAGTGCAGGGTAAATAAAGAGTAATACATGCTATAATAAGCACAAAAGAAATAAACTAAAAAGAAAACAAATACTTTGTAGGTGTCACATATGACACGGAAAGGATAAAGACATGGCAGTAAAGAGTGATATCGAAATCGCACAGGAAGCAAAATTATTAAATATTAAGGATGTAGCGGCTAAGGTAGGAGTTACAGAGGATGAACTTGAAATGTATGGTAAATATAAGGCCAAGTTATCTGATGAACTTATACACAGGGTTGAAAACAAAGAAGATGGAAAGCTTGTTCTTATAACAGCTATCAATCCAACTCCAGCAGGTGAAGGAAAGACTACTATAAGTCTTGGACTTACAGAAGCCTTATGTCAGAGAGGAGTTAATGCAATAGCTGCATTAAGAGAACCATCACTTGGACCATGTTTTGGCATAAAGGGTGGAGCAGCAGGAGGCGGATACGCACAGGCTGTGCCAATGGAGGATCTTAATCTGCATTTTACGGGTGATTTCCATGCTATAACATCAGCTAATAATCTTTTAGCAGCCATGTTAGATAATCACATCCATCAGGGTAATGCACTTGGCATAGATACTAAGCGTATTGTCTGGAAAAGATGTATGGATATGAATGACAGAACGTTAAGAAATATCGTTATAGGACTTGGCGATAAGCCAAATGGTGTTGTAAGAGAAGATCATTTTATTATAACAGTTGCATCAGAAATCATGGCTATATTATGTCTTGCAGAAGACATGAAGGATTTAAAAGAAAGACTTTCAAAGATAATAGTTGCATATAATTATGCAGGAGATCCAGTTACAGCAGCTGATCTTAAAGCAACAGGAGCTATGGCAGCCCTTTTAAAGGATGCTATAAAGCCTAATATGATACAGACACTTGAAGGTACACCAGTGCTTGTACATGGAGGACCATTTGCTAACATAGCCCATGGCTGTAACTCAGTAAGAGCAACTAAACTTGCTATGAAGCTTGCAGATGTAGCAGTTACAGAGGCTGGTTTCGGAGCTGATCTTGGAGCTGAGAAGTTCTTTGATATAAAGTGTAGAAAAGCTGGACTTAAACCAGCGGCAACAGTTATTGTAGCAACAGTTAAGGCATTAAAATACAATGGTGGTGTTCCTAAGGCTGAACTTGGAAAAGAAAATATGGAAGCCTTAAAGAAGGGTATAGTTAACCTTGATAAGCATATCGAGAATGTGCATAAGTATGGAGTACCTGTTATTGTAACATTGAATTCATTTATTACAGATACACAGGAAGAATATGAATTCATTAAAAAACACTGTGAAGATTTAGGATGTGAGTTCGCACTCTCAAATGTATGGGCTAAAGGCGGAGAAGGCGGACAGGAGCTTGCTGATAAGGTGCTTAAGACTTTAGAAAACAAGAAGAGTGATTTTAAACCATTATATGAGGATGAACTTCCACTTGAAGATAAAATATTAAAGATTGCAAAAGAAATATATGGTGCTGATGGTGTAACATATGATGCCAAGGCTAAAAAAGAGCTTGATCATATTACACAGATGGGATTTGGCAGCTTCCCAGTATGTATGGCTAAGACACAGTATTCACTTTCTGATGATGCGGCTAAGCTTGGAAGACCAGAAGGCTTTACTATCAATATAAGAGAGGTATATGTTGATGCAGGTGCAGGCTTTGTGGTTGCGCTTACAGGAAAGGTGCTTACTATGCCAGGTTTACCTAAGGTACCAGCAGCGGAAGGTATAGACTATGATGAAAAAGAAGAAAGAATAACAGGATTATTCTAATTGGCAGATATGATGTTGAATGTTTATCGGGAGGACTAATTATGCAGCTTAAGAATATATTGGACATATGTGCGGATAATGAAATAGAAAAGTTTGAATATACATTATTAAAGGGCAGTGTTGATACAGATGTTACCGGTATTGCATCAGATTCAAGAAAAGTAACAGATGGTGGAATATTTGTATGTATTGTAGGAGCAGTGAGTGACGGACATAAGTATATAGGGCAGATTAAGGATAAGGCAGCTGTCATAGTTGTACAGAAGGGCTCTGATTATGAGGTTCCATCTGGTGATGTTACGTTAATAGAATGTGATAACACAAGACTTGCACTTGCACTTATGTCAGCTGCATTTTATGGTAATCCTGACAAGAAGCTGTTCACTATAGGTATTACTGGAACGAAGGGTAAGACAACTACAACTTATATGATCAAGAATGTTTTATGTGCATGTGGAATAAAAACAGGTCTTATAGGAACTATAGAAACTGTGATAGGTGATGAAACGATTCCTTCATGTAATACAACGCCAGAGTCTCTACAGATACATGAAACATTCCGTAAGATGGTTGATGCAGGCTGCAAGGCTGTGGTTATGGAGGTCTCTTCACAGGGACTTAAGCTTGATAGAACAGCTGGTATTATGTTTGATATAGGTGTGTTTACTAATCTTGAACCAGACCATATAGGACCTGATGAGCATGCTTCGTTTGAAGAATATCTTGAATGTAAGGCTAAACTTTTTAAGCAATGCAGGACAGGAATAGTGAATGCTGATGATAAGCATACGAAAGATATATTAAAGAATTCTATATGTATGACAGAAAGCTATGGAGTGTCAGAGGCAGCAGACATAAGGGCTGTGGATGTTAAGCTGCTTCATGAACCGGGAAAGATTGGCCTTACATATAAGTGTCAGGGACTTATTAATATGGACGTTGCATTATCACTTCCTGGAATGTTTTCAGTATATAATTCGTTATGTGCAATAGCAGTTACAAGGCATTTTAACGTGGATAAGGATATAGTTGAAAATGTGTTAAAGGATGTAAAGGTAAAGGGAAGAATAGAACTTGTAAAAGTTTCTGATAAATTCACACTTATGATAGATTATGCACACAACGCCATGTCACTTGAAAGTATTCTTAAAACATTAAAAGAATATAATCCACACAGACTTATCTGTCTTTTTGGATGCGGTGGAAACCGTTCAAGGGAGAGAAGGTTTGAGATGGGTGAAGTATCAGGAAAATATGCAGATCTTACTGTAATAACGTCAGATAATCCAAGATTTGAGGAGCCAGAAGCTATTATGGAGGATATCAAGACAGGTATAAGTAAAACTGATGGTAAACATATTGATATAGTAGATAGAAAAGAAGCTATAAAATATGTTATTGAGCATGGAGAACCAGGAGATATTATAGTACTTGCAGGTAAGGGACATGAAGATTATCAGGAAATAAAAGGTGTTAAGTATCCAATGGATGAGAGAGTGCTTATAGCTGAAGTACTTGATGAATTAAAGGAGAAAAATGTACGCTGATATTATAATTGATATATCACATGAACAGCTTGATAAAACATTTCAGTATGCAATACCCCCTGAACTAGAAGGCATATTAGAGATAGGCAGTGTGGTAAGAGTTCCTTTTGGCAAAGGAAACAGGCAACTGACAGGTTATGTTATTTCAATGACACAGGAGCCTTCTTATGATGTTAACAGGATTAAATTCATAGAAGGTATAGCTGACAAACGTGTCAATGCAGCAACAGATATGATCAAGCTGGCTTTCTGGTTAAAGACTCATTATGGTTGTACCATGAACCAGGCATTAAAGACAGTTATTCCTGTTAAAGATAAGATAAATCAGAAGGTTAAGAGGGCAGTGTGTCTTAATATAGATGAAGATAAGGCAAGAGAGCTTCTTTTGATATATAAAAAAAAGGCAAAGGCTAAGCACAGGCTTTTAGAAGCGCTTATAGAAGAGCCTGTTATAGATAGTGAGATAGTAAGAAGTAAGCTTAATATATCTTCATCCACGGTAAAAGCTATGGAAGAGGATAAGGTTATCATCGTTAAAACAGAGGAATATTACCGAAATCCTGTTTCTGATAAAAAAGTGTTTGGCAAGGATGTAGTGCTTAACGAGGAACAAAGAGCAGCGGTACAAAGTATCATAGCTGATTATAATAACAGGATTTATAAAACTTATCTTATACATGGTGTGACTGGAAGTGGTAAGACTGAGGTATACATGGATGTTATAGAGCATGTTATAGCCAGCGGAAGACAGGTTATTATGCTTATACCCGAGATTGCACTTACTTTTCAGACTGTACAAAGATTCTATCACAGATTTGGAGACAAGGTTTCTATTATTAATTCACGTATGTCTAAGGGTGAAAGATATGATCAGTTTTTACGTGCACTAAAAGGTGAGGTAAGTATAATGATAGGACCAAGATCAGCACTTTTTACACAGTTTCCTAATCTTGGCCTTATTGTTATAGATGAGGAACATGAAGGCGCTTACAGATCTGAACAGCTTCCAAGATATCATGCGGTTGAAACTGCCATACATATAGCAAAGGAACATAATGCATCGGTTATACTTGGTTCAGCGACTCCATCTATAGATAGCTTTTACAGGGCTAAAAACGGTGAGTTTAAGCTGCTTACATTAAAAAACAGGGCAGGAAAAAGTGAATTGCCGCAGGTATATATATCGGATATGAGAAAAGAACTGAAGTCTGGTAACAGAACTATATTTTCTCTAAAGCTTCAGGAGCTTATACGTGACCGGCTCGATAAGAAAGAACAGATAATGTTGTTCCTTAATAAACGTGGAACAGCTGGATTTGTATCATGCAGAGCCTGTGGATATGTCTGTAAGTGTCCACATTGTGATGTTTCCATGACTGCACATCGTAACGGAAGGCTTGTATGTCATTACTGTGGCTATGAAACACCGCAGGTTAAGATATGTCCGGAATGTGGTTCAAGATATATATCAGGCTTTAAGGCAGGAACAGAGGCTGTTGAAGATGCAGTACATAAGATGTTTCCGGATGCAACAGTGCTGCGTATGGATTTGGATACGACCAAAGGAAAAGATGGACATGAACATATATTGAATGCATTTGCAACACAGCAGGCAGACGTTCTTGTAGGAACGCAGATGATAGTCAAGGGACATGATTTTCCAAAGGTTACACTTGTTGGTATAGTTGCAGCAGATATGTCACTTTATTCAGGCGATTACAGGGCAGTTGAAAGAACATTCCAGCTTGTAACCCAGGCAGCCGGCAGGGCTGGAAGAGGTGTAAGAAGGGGCGAAGTGGTTATACAGACGTATTCACCAGATAATTATGGTATAATATGTGCAGCCAGCCAGGATTACACAGGCTTCTATGATAAAGAAATAGCATATAGAAAAATGCTTTCATATCCACCTGTAAGTAATATGATTAAAATAAATATCAGTTCAGAAGATGAGAATAAGCTTTTGAAAGCTGCAGAAAATATAAAGCAGCTGCTTGAGAAAAAGACAGCAGGGCTTTCAGATAATATAAAGCTTCTTGGCCCATCGAATGCACCTATATATAAAATAAGTGATGTATACACTAAAATAATATATTTAAGAAGTGCTGATTTTAGCAGGCTTTCATATCTTATGGACTGCATAGATAAATACATACAGGATAATGATATGTTTAAAAATATAAGCATCCAGTATGATGTTAACTAGTACATCGTTTCGAAAACGATGTACCAGATATTTACAACAATTAATGATTATAAATAATGTTAAAACGGAGGAATAATAATGGCGATAAGAAATATAAGAACTCTTGGTGATGAGATACTAAGAAAAAAGGCAAAAGAAATAACAGAAATGACACCAAGAATACAGGAACTTATTGATGATATGTTTGAGACAATGTATGATGCGAATGGTGTTGGACTTGCAGCACCACAGGTTGGCATAAGAAAAAGACTGGTTGTTATTGATTGTGGCGATGACCCAATAGTACTCATTAACCCAGTAGTGCTTGAAACAAGCGGTTCACAGACAGGACAGGAAGGCTGTCTTAGTGTTCCAGGTAAATCAGGTATAGTTACAAGACCATCATATGCTAAGGTAAAGGCACTTAATGAAGATATGGAGGAGATTATTGTTGAAGGTGAAGAACTTCTTGCAAGATGTCTGCTCCATGAGATAGATCATCTTGATGGAATAATGTATGTTGATAAGGTTGAGGGAAAGCTGCTTGATACTGAAATGGAGGATGAAGAATAGTGAAGGTTATATTTATGGGGACGCCTGACTTTGCGGTCGGCACACTTAAAGCACTTGTAGAAGCAGGACATGAGGTGGCAGCAGTAGTAACACAGCCAGACAAACCAAAGGGAAGAAGCAAAGAGCTTGTGTTTTCACCTGTTAAGCAGGAGGCTGTAAAGCTTGGGATAGAAGTGCTGCAGCCAGAAAAAGCAAGAAATGAAGAGTTTATAGAAAAGCTAAGAACATATAATGCAGATATATTTGTGGTTGTTGCTTTTGGACAGCTGCTTCCAAAAAGTATAATAGATATGCCACGCTTTGGATGTGTAAATGTACATGCATCATTACTTCCAGAATATAGAGGTGCATCTCCTATACAGTGGGCAGTTATAGATGGATGTGAATATTCAGGTGTCACGACTATGAAGATGGATGAAGGACTTGATACAGGAGATATTCTCCTTGTTAAAAAAGTGAAGCTTGATAAGAAAGAAACAGGTGGAAGCCTTTTTGACAGATTAAGCATAGTTGGTGCAGAGCTGCTTATAGAAACATTGAAAGGACTTGAAGAGGGGACAATAACGCCAGTAAAACAGGATGATTCAAAAAGTTCATATGTAACGATGTTGAAGAAGTCTATGGGTGAGCTTGATTTTAGTAAGCCAGCACATGATATAGAATGTCTTATAAGAGGACTTAATCCATGGCCAAGTGCGTATACACATTACAATGGTAAAATGTTAAAAATATGGGATGCAGATGTTATACATAACATATCAGATATAGCTGATTCATCTAAGTTTAATGATATAGAGCAGAAAATACAATGTGATGCCAACATCGCACCTGCAACTGTATGCTATGTAGATAAAAAAAGACTTATAGTTAAATGCGGAGTTGATTATTTAAGTCTCAATGAAGTACAGCTTGAAGGCAAGAAAAGGATGAAAACAGATGCATTTTTACTTGGCTGCAGGGTTGAAGCAGGAACGGTTTTTGGTGCAGATTAGTATAGGATGTTTAATACTACTATGAAAGGGCATATTTTATATGGAAGTTAACTTAAGGGCAGTAGTGCTTGATATACTTACGGAGATAGAGAAAGAAGGAGAATTTTCCCACATAACTATTAATAATGCTCTCTCAAAGTATCAGTATCTGGACAGAGCACAAAGAGCATTTATAAACAGACTTGCATTAGGTACTATTGAATGCAGGATAGAGCTTGATTATATAATTAATCAGTTTTCTAAAACACCTGTAAATAAAATGAAACCAGTAATAAGACGTATTATGAGGATGGCAGTATACCAGCTTATATATATGGAGAATATACCTGATTCAGCAGCCTGTAATGAGGCGGTAAAGCTTGCAGCTAAAAGAGGTTTTACAGGACTTAAGGGCTTTGTTAACGGGGTGCTAAGAAATATATCACGTAACAAAGAAAATATTGTATATCCAGATATGGTACAGGAACCACAGAAATATCTGTCGGTGAAATATTCAATGCCTGAATGGATAATAAATATGTGGATGGAATATATGTCTTATGAAGATGTTAAGAGTATTCTTACTGGTATGAAAAAAGATAAAAAGACTTATATCCGATGTAATACATTAAAGGGTGGCGTTAAACACATAAAGGATGTGTTAGAGAAAGAGGGAGTTACAGTTAATGCTGTCCCTGACATACCATATGCATATGAAATATCAGGATATGATCATCTGACGGCACTTGAAAGCTTTAATGAAGGATTGTATCAGATACAGGATATAAGTTCAATGGCAGCAGGAGAGCATGTTTTGCCCTCAATAGACAGTCTCATAGTAGATGTGTGTGCTGCACCTGGTGGAAAGTCGGTAAATGCAGCATTAAAGGTAGTTGAATCTGCATATACGGATATAAAAGATATTCCTGATGATGGGGTTGAAGAAAATATCATTAAAAGTATAACAGGAAGAGTTATATCAAGAGATGTATCCGATTATAAAGTATCATTAATAGATGATAATATAGAAAGACTTGGAATATCTAATATAGATGTCCAGGTATATAATGCATTAGATAAGGATGATAGTCTTGTTGGAAAAGCTGATATAGTAATAGCCGACCTTCCTTGTTCAGGACTTGGAATCATGGGACGTAAGCCTGATATAAGATATAATATAAGTCCTGAAAAAATATCTGATATAATCAGGCTTCAAAGAGATATACTAGAGGTTGTAAGCATGTATGTAAAGCCAGGTGGTACACTTGTGTATAGTACATGTACTATTAACCGGTCAGAAAATGAGGATAATGCAGACTGGATATGCACAAGCCTTGGTTTTACCAGGGATGGAGAGTATGTTCAGATGCTGCCATCACCTGATAAGGATAATGATGGCTTTTTTGTTGCAAGGCTAATAAAAAACAGTTAATGCAAACAGAAATGAGGTATATATGGAAAAAATTGATATAAAGTCGCTTAACTATGATGAACTGGCAGATTATATTGTCAGCATTGGTGAAAAAAAGTTCAGGGCGGCACAGTTATATTCATGGATGCATGAAAAACTTGCCTGTAGTTATGATGAGATGACTAATATATCAGATAAGTTAAAGAAAGTTCTAAATGAAAATACTTTGTATACATGTCTTGAACCAGTAAGGGTACAGGAGTCCCAAATAGATGGTACAAAGAAATACCTTTTAAGATTATATGATGGTAATCTTATAGAAAGTGTATTTATGAGGTATCATCATGGCAATTCAGTATGTATATCTTCACAGGTAGGATGTAAAATGGGATGCAGATTCTGTGCATCAACACTTAATGGATGTGTAAGAAATCTTGAACCATCAGAGATGCTTGATCAGATATACAGAATACAGAGTCTTACAGGTGAACGTGTAAGTAATATAGTTATTATGGGTTCTGGTGAGCCTATGGACAACTATGATAATGTTGTAAAGTTCCTTGGACTTATAAACAGCGATAAAGGACTTAATATAAGTCAGAGAAATATCACTGTTTCAACATGTGGATTAGTGCCAAGGATAAAACAGTTAGCAGAACTTAAACTGCAGATAACGCTGGCAATATCGCTTCATGCACCAAACGATGAACTAAGAAAAACGATGATGCCTATAGCTTATACATATAGTATAGAACAGATTATGGATGCATGCAGATACTATCTTTCACAGACAGCAAGAAGAATATCCTTTGAGTATAGCCTTGTTAAAGGAGTGAATGATTCGCCTGAGTGTGCAAGGCAGCTTATAAAGCTTGTTCATGGTATGAACTGTCATATTAATCTTATTCCGGTTAATCCTATTAAGGAAAGAGATTATGAGCAGTCTGAAAAGAATTCAATACATAATTTTAAAGAAATACTAGAAAAGGCAGGGGTGAATGTCACTATAAGACGTGAAATGGGACGAGATATAGATGGTGCCTGCGGGCAGCTAAGACAGAATCATATAGAAGGAATGTTATAGACATATTTTAAATAATTATAAAAGCGGTTGAAATATATCGCTTTTTTTGGATGTTTATGATAAAATGCTACTGTTCGGGGTCGTGATTTACAGATTGTGTATAAAAGACTGCTGAACTATATGGGAGATTTTTTCCTGTAATGTTAAAAGTATATAGGCATATACTTATTGAAAAGAGAATGGAGAGAGAGATGAACGCATTTGCAAAGACGGATGTTGGAATTGAAAGAGCCGTCAATCAGGATTATGTCTATACAAAGCTTGATAATATAGGGTGTCTGCCAAACATTTTTGTTGTTGCTGATGGCATGGGTGGTCACAAGGCTGGAGATATGGCATCAAAATATACAGTAGATACACTTATTGAGTTATTAAAGCAATCAGCAGGTATGGATCCGCTTGATGCGGTTGATGATAATATTAAGCTTGTTAATACGCTGCTTTTAAAGAAAGCAGGAGAGTCAGAAGAGTATGAAGGAATGGGAACAACCCTTGTAGTTGCCAGTATTTTTGGAAGCACTTTAAGAGTTGCTAACGTAGGTGACAGCAGACTTTATGTTATAGGAGAAGATATAACACAGATAACAAGGGATCATTCGCTTGTTGAAGAGATGGTACAGCTTGGCCAGATAGACAGAAAAGCAGCAAGAACACATGAGAAAAAGAACTACATAACCAGGGCAATCGGTGGATGTGAGACTGTGGAGGCAGAAATGTTTTCAGTGGATCTTAACGATAATGATATTATTCTTATGTGCTCAGATGGGCTTACTAATATGCTTGAAGATTCAGAGATATTTCACATTGTCAAAGAAAGCGCTGATATTAAAACAGCAGCTGACAGCCTTGTTAAAAAGGCTAATTATAATGGTGGCAAAGATAATATATCAGTAGTATTGATTGAACCATAAGTTGGAAAGGTAAAGAATCATGTTAAGAGAAGGAATGTTTTTAGCCGACAGATATGAAATAATTGAACAGATAGGTACGGGTGGAATGGCTGATGTTTATAAAGCCAAGTGTCATAAGCTTAACAGATATGTTGCTATTAAGGTTATGAAATCTGAATTCAGCCAGGATAAGACATTTGTCAGCAAGTTCTGGGCAGAGGCACAGTCAGCGGCAGGACTTGTCAATCCTAATGTTGTCAATGTATATGATGTTGGCGTTGAGAATGGAATATATTATATTGTTATGGAACTTGTGGAGGGCATAACTCTTAAGAAATATATAGAGAAGAGAGGCAGGCTTCCATATAAAGAAGCTGTCAGCATAGCAATACAGGTTGCTAATGGTATGGATGCAGCACATAAGCACAATATTGTCCACAGAGATATTAAGCCACAGAATATTATTATCTCAAAAGAGGGCAAAGTAAAGGTTACAGATTTTGGAATAGCTAAGGTTGCATCATCAGCTACTATTAACACATCAGCATCTATGGGTTCAGTGCATTATATTTCGCCTGAGCAGGCAAGAGGTGGATATTCAGATGAGAGAAGTGATATATATTCACTTGGTATAACTCTTTTTGAAATGCTCACAGGAACAGTGCCTTTTGATGGTGATTCAGCAGTATCAGTAGCTGTCCAGCATATACAGGATAGTATACCACTGCCTTCACAGCTTGTAGAAGGTGTACCTGTAAGTGTAGATAAGATTGTGCTTAAGTGTACGCAGAAAAAGACAGATAGAAGATATCAGTCAGCAGCAGAACTGATAGTTGACCTTAAAAAGTCACTTGTTATGCCAGATGAAGATTTTGTCAGAATGGGTTCTGCATATGATAGTGTATTAAAGAAGGATGATGATAACGATGATACAGATGATGAGCTTCTTGAGAATGATTCAGATAAGGATGAAGATATAGATGATGAGAGAAATGATAAGCTTGAGCTTGTTATGAAATGTATCGGTATCGGTATTGCAGTTATTATACTTATGATAACTATATTTGTAGTTATCAAGCTTGTAGGAAATGGCAAAAATACAGCAAAAAATAATAAAAACTCAGTAGAAGCAACAACTGTTAATACAGCTAATAACAATTCATCAGATATGGTAGAAGTTCCGAAAGTTGTTGGTATGACAAAGGAGGATGCTATCAAGGCACTTAATAAGCTTGGACTTGGATATAAGGCTGTTACACAAAGCTCTGATACGGTTGCAGAGGATTGTGTTATAAGCCAGGGCAATGTAGGCGGTTCAAAGGTAGAAAAGAATTCACAGATAGTACTTACTATAAGTACAGGTAAAGAAAACAAAGAAGTGACAGTGCCTAACGTAAAGGGAAAGTCAGAGCAGGAAGCTAAGGAAGCTATTGAAGCAGCTAATCTTGTGGCTTCTGTAGATTATCAGTATAGTGATTCAGTTGAAGCTGGTAATGTTATAAAATATAGTCCTTCAGGTTCAGTAGCAGAAGGTTCTACAGTAACTATACATGTAAGCCGTGGAAAGAAGGTAACTAATGTATCAGTTCCTAATGTACTTGGAATGTCAGAAAGTCTTGCAAGCCAGACACTTGATTCTGCTAATCTTAAGGTTACAGTCAAGTATGAAACATCATCTAAGGCAGAATATGGAACAGTTACATCACAGACACCTTATTCAGCAGGCGATTCTGTACCATCAGGAACAACTATTACTATATATGTAAGCCATTATCAGCAGACAGCACAGCAGACAACAACAGCTGCTAATAACAAAAACAATAATGGCAATTCAAACAATAGTTCTAATTAATGGAAACGGCATAATATGCAGGGAAAGATAATCAAGGGAATAGCAGGCTTTTACTATGTGCATGTAGAAGCCTGCGGTATATATGAATGTAAAGCAAAAGGAATATTCAGAAACAAAAAGATAAAACCTTTAGTAGGTGATAATGTTTTAATAGACGTTATTGATGAGGATAATAAAAAGGGAAATATAAGCGATATTCTTGAAAGAAAAAACGAACTTATAAGACCAGCTTCGGCTAATATAGATCAGGCTATGGTCATATTTGCTGTAAAATCTCCAGAACCTAACTATAATCTTTTAGACAGATTCATACTTATGATGGATTATCAGGATGTTCCTACTGTTGTTGTATTTAACAAGACAGATCTTGTTGAAGAAAAGGATATAGAAGAGTTAAGAAAAATATATGAAAAATGTGGCTGTAAGGTTATATTTATAAGTGCCTACGATAACACGGGCATAGATATTCTGATAGATACTCTTAAAGATAAGACAACTATACTGGCAGGTCCGTCAGGAGTTGGTAAATCTTCTCTTACTAACATTATTCTTCCAGACAGGAAGGAAGAAGGAGAGATAAGTAAGACAGGAGATGTCAGCAGAATAGGACGAGGGCGTCATACAACGAGGCACTCTGAAATATTTAACGTAACAGGAAGCACATATATATGTGATACTCCTGGGTTTACATCACTTAACCTTCCGGAGCTTGAAAAGGAACAGGTGAGGTTTTATTTCAACGAGTTTGATGAATATGAAGGCACTTGCCGTTTTAATGGCTGTGTGCATATAAACGAGCCGGATTGTGCTGTGAAAATGGCAGTTGAAAAGGGTGTTATAAGCCGCCGCCGATATACAAGCTATGTAGAGCTATATGAAGAGATTAAGAATCAGAAGAAGTATTAGTGAGGAAATATATTATGATGTTATTATCGCCATCGTTACTGGCAGCAGATTTCAAGAATCTTGAAAAGGATATAAAAACTGTGGATAAAGCAGGAGCTGATTATATTCATCTTGATGTTATGGATGGAAGTTTTGTTCCAAGCTTTTCATTCGGAAATCCAGTCATTAAATCAATAAGAGAATGTACAGATAAGGTGTTTGATGTACATCTTATGATTGATGAGCCTATAAGATATATAGAGGAGTTCGTGAAGTGTGGAGCTGATATAATTACAGTTCATGTTGAAGCGTGTCAGGATGTAGCAGCAACGCTTAAAAAGATTAAGGAATATAATGTAAAACCAGCTATTACACTTAATCCAGAAACACCTGTAAAGGCTATAGAGCCTTATCTTTCAATGGTTGATATGGTGCTTGTTATGAGTGTACATCCTGGTTTTGGAGGTCAGAAGTTCATCCCAGAGTCTATACAGAAGGTAAAGGAAGTAAAGAGGCTTCTTATAGATAAGGGGCTTGACAATGTTGATATAGAAATCGATGGCGGTATCAATGCAGAGAATCTTGCATCAGTACTTGAGGCTGGTGTTAATGTTGTTGTTGCCGGTTCAGCGGTTTTTAAGAATGATGCATCAGAGAATGTAAAAAAGTTTAAGGAAATTATGTCGTTATATTAAGCAGGTATCCCAGATGGATGAGTTGTTCTGACAGATGTAATAGCATTTACATATGTTATATAACTTTTCTGTCTGGGATTTGATTAATGTAATGGTGTGATACAGGAAAGGATACTGAAGCTATGTTAGAAGAATTAAAACAAAAAGTGTATGAAGCGAATATGCAGCTTCCAAAGTACGGACTTGTTACTTTTACATGGGGAAATGTAAGTCAGATAGACAGAACTACTGGGTATTTTGCCATAAAACCAAGTGGAGTTGATTATGAACTGTTAACTCCTGATGATATGGTTATTATGGATCTTGAAGGAAACAGGATAGAGGGGAGATATAATCCGTCTTCAGATACCCAGACACATATAGAACTATATAAAGCGTTCGATAAGATAGGTGGAATAGTGCATACACATTCATCGTATGCTACAAGCTGGGCACAGGCAGGCAGAAGCATACCTTGTTATGGAACTACACATGCGGATTATATATATGGTGAGGTTCCATGCCTTAGATGTCTTACTAAGGAGGAAATAGATGAGGCATATGAAAAAAATACTGGAAAGCTTATAGTTGATGAGTTTAAAAGGATGGGGAAAGATGTTTCTGCTGTTCCAGCTGTACTATGCAAGAATCATGGACCTTTTACGTGGGGAAAGGATGCAAAAGAGGCTGTTCATAATGCGGTTGTGCTTGAGGAGTGTGCAAAGATGGCATATAGGACAGAAAGCATAAATCCACAGGTAAAACAAGCACCACAGGAGCTTATGGATAAACATTATTTAAGAAAACACGGAAAAAATGCATATTACGGACAGAAAAATGTCAAGTAAAATTAAACTTTCATGGAAAACAGTGGAATTAAAGGCAGTGAAAATAATCCTTCAGGGGTTTTAAAAATACATTTTTTATGATATAGTAATCAGATGATGTAAAGTCCAAAAATCAAAAAGCCGTTTATGTTTGTAAAAGCTAAGAAGCCATGGAAGCCATGGAAGTTATGGAAGCTATGGCTATCATGATTGGGCTGCAGTAAATATAGCGGATTGTTTAAATGAAATAAAGAGAAAGGTGAAAGTCCTGAAACAGAGGATTTTCAAAGAGGTATATACATTATGAAACTCGGTATCGTAGGTCTACCAAATGTAGGTAAAAGTACATTATTTAATTCACTTACAAAGGCAGGAGCGGAGTCAGCAAACTATCCATTCTGTACAATTGATCCTAATGTGGGTATTGTTACAGTGCCGGATGAGAGACTTGATAAGCTTGCAGCACTTTATAATTCTGCAAAGATAACACCAGCGGTTATAGAGTTTGTTGATATAGCGGGGCTTGTAAAGGGAGCAAGTAAGGGAGAAGGTCTTGGTAACCAGTTCCTTGCTAATATACGAGAAGTAGATGCGATCGTTCACGTAGTAAGATGTTTTGAGAATTCTAACATCGTACATGTAGATGGTTCTATTGATCCTGTACGTGATATTGAAACAATCAATCTTGAACTTATATTCTCAGATATGGAAGTGCTTGAGAGAAGACTGGCAAAGCAGAAGAGAGCTTCTTATAATAACAAGGATATAGCTAAGGAATGTGAACTTATAGAAAGACTTCTTGCATTTCTTGAGGCAGGTAATCTTGCCAAGAACTTTGAATGTGAGGATGAGGATGAAGAAGCATTCATGAAAGAATACAATCTTCTTACAGCTAAGCCAGTTATATTTGCTGCTAATGTGTCAGAAGATGATCTTGCTAATGATCGCGCTGGCAATGAATATGTAGCACAGGTAAGAGAATATGCAAAGAAGGATAACTGTGAAGTATTCGTTATATGTGCACAGATAGAAGAAGAAATCTCTGAACTTGATGATGAAGAGAAGAAGATGTTCCTTGATGATCTTGGAATAAGCTCATCAGGACTTGATAAGCTTATAGCAGCAAGTTACAGGATACTTGGACTTATCAGCTACTTAACAGCTGGTGAAACAGAGACAAGAGCATGGACTATAACAAAAGGAACTAAGGCTCCTGGTGCGGCAGGAAAGATTCATAGTGACTTTGAAAGAGGCTTTATCAAGGCAGAAGTCGTTAATTATCAGGATCTTTTAGATTGTGGTACATATGCAAAGGCAAAAGAAAAAGGTCTTGTGCGTATGGAAGGTAAAGAATATGTAGTTAAGGATGGAGATGTAATTCTTTTCCGTTTTAACGTATAAAATAAAATGAGATAAAGGTTTATAAAAGGACCAGACAGCTGTCATAAGACAGATTGTCTGGTCCTTTTGTACTATATTTTTAAAAAAGTCCGCAAGTGGTTGATATTAATCTGCCCGATGTTGATGGAAAATTTTAGAAAATGCCAAAAAACTATATGAAAATGCTTGTGTTTTTTATTAAAAAAGTATAAAATTGACTCTAAAGTGGAGCAAAGTGGTAGTGAGTGGAAGAAAGTGGTAGAAAGGAGGAACGATTGCTATGTTTATGGGCGAATATAGCCATACTATAGATGCCAAGGGCAGAATAATCGTTCCAGTGAAGTTCCGCGAAAGTCTTGGTGATAACTTTGTTGTTACCAAAGGACTTGATAACTGCCTTTTTGTATATACCAAAGAAGACTGGCAGAAGTTTGAAGAGAAGTTAAGGACACTTCCTCTTACGAATAAAGATGCCAGAAAGTTTACAAGATTCTTTCTTGCGGGAGCAGCAGAAATGGAGGTTGACAAGCAGGGGAGAATACTTATTCCATCTGTATTACGTGAGTTTGCAGCACTTGAGAAGGATGTTGTATTCGTAGGTGTTGGAAGCCGTATAGAGATATGGAACAGAGCAGGTTGGGATGAAAGTATAAGCGGTTATGATGATGATATGGATGAAGTCGCAGAAAATATGGACAGTCTGGGATTTACTATATAAGAACGAATCAGCTTTTAAACAGAAACACTAAAGACTGACATTTAAAGTATAAACAGGGAGAGAGTGGTATGGAATTCAAGCACAAGTCAGTATTATTATACGAGACGGTTGATCAACTTAATATCAAGCCTGATGGTATATATGTAGATGGCACGCTTGGAGGTGGAGGCCATTCATATGAGATTGCAAGCAGGCTTTCTGACAAAGGAAGACTTATAGGTATTGATCAGGATGAGGATGCCATAAAGGCAGCTAGTGAAAGATTGAAACCTTTTATGGACAGAGTCACTATTGTAAGGAACAATTATTGCAATATGGATAAAGTGTTAGATGAACTTTCCATTGATAAAGTAGATGGCATAATGTTAGACTTAGGAGTTTCTTCATATCAGCTTGATACAGCTGAGAGAGGATTTACATACAATGTGGATGCCAAGCTTGATATGCGAATGGATCAGAGACAGGAAGTTACAGCAAGAGATATAGTTAATGATTATAGTGAATATGATCTTTACAGAATCATAAGAGACTATGGAGAAGACAGATTTGCAAAAAATATTGCAAAACATATAGTTGCTGCCAGACAAAAAAAGCCTATAGAGACAACATTTGAGCTAAATGAGATAATAAAGGCAGCCATACCTATGAAGGTAAGGGCAACAGGTGGACATCCATCAAAAAGAACATATCAGGCTATAAGAATAGAGTTGAACAGAGAACTTGAGGTACTTGAGAATTCGATAGATATGATGATAGACAGGCTTAATAAAGGTGGACGCCTGTGTATAATAACTTTTCATTCACTTGAAGACAGAATAGTGAAGGTCAGATACAAGAATAATGAGAATCCTTGTACTTGTCCTCCAAGTTTTCCAACATGTGTTTGTGGCAAAAAGTCTAAAGGAAAAGTTATAACAAGAAAACCTATTATTCCATCTGAAGAGGAATTAGAGGAGAACAGCAGATCAAAAAGCTCTAAGCTAAGAGTGTTTGAAAGAGCATAAGGGGAGGTAAGAGTGAAGATGAGTAATTCAAAGAACCGTGTAAGCGTTTCTGGTAAGATATATGGTAAGGCATATGAATATGGAAGTGCAGCAAGACAGCTTAATATGAATGCACAGCCTCTTAGACGTAACGAAGAATCGGAAGAGTCAAGAGAACAAAGACGTGCAAAACAGAAACAGATCAGACACAACAATAAGATTAATCTTATGTATACAGTTGTTGTTGCAACAGTTGCATCAGTTGTATTTTTTATATGCTATCAGTATCTTAATGTCCAGGCAGCAGCTAAGGTTAATTCAGATAAGATAATAGAGTTAAAAAGTACTTTGAATTCACTTAAAGACAACAATGATGCTCTTGAAGCTGATATCAATGCAAGTATAGATTATGGTGCCATATATGATACAGCTGTCAATGATCTTGGAATGATATATCCAGGTAAAGGACAGGTTATTACATATGACTCAAAGGAAAGCGAATATGTAAAACAGTTCAAGGATGTTCCAGAAGCTGGTAAATAACTGATTTACAGTTATATAGTGATGATGAATATAAATATCAGAATATTAAGAGGTACTTATGGCAGATAGTGAACAGTTAAGAAGAAATAAGTACAGAAGAAAAAGAGTGATGTTAAAAAGAGTCCATGTCAGGGGCAAGGTTGCACTTGGCATGGTTGTTGTTATATTGATAGTTCTTGGTGGACATGTGTTTAAGATAAACTATACACATGGTGATGTGTATGCAAAAGCGGTATTAGACCATCAGACATATACTTCAACTGAGCTTGCATATAAAAGAGGACAGATACTTACAAGCGATGGTACTGTGCTTGCGTATAGCGAAAAGGTTTATAATCTTATATTAGATGTTAAACAGCTGCTTTCAGATGAAGAATATAAAGAACCGACACTTAGTGCACTTACAAGATGCTTTTCGCTTGACAGAAGTGAGCTTGAAACTATAGTTGCAGCCAATCCTAACAGCCGTTATCAGAAGCTTTTAAGAAATCTTACCATGGATGAGATAGAAGAGTTTAAGAATCTTATGAATGATAAGACAGAAGGAAAAAACATTAAGGGTGTATGGTTTGAGGACAGCTATTTAAGAAAATATCCATTAGGCACATTTGCAAGTGATACGATAGGCTTTGCAAGTGCCAGCAATGGTGGTGAACTTGGAATAGAAAGCCAGTATGATGATGAATTGACAGGAACTAATGGAACAACATACAGCTATGTTGATGATGGACTAGAGGTTACAGAAACACAGAAGGCTGCTGTAGATGGAAATAACATCGTAACAACGATAGATTATAATGTTCAGTCTATTATAGAAAAATGTATTAAAGAATATAACGCTGAAAAACCATCAAAGAATACAGCAGTAGTAGTTGCAGATCCATCTAACGGGGATATTCTTGGAATGGCAAGTTATCCAACTTTTGACCTTAACAGTCCAAGAGACTTAAGTGGTGTGTATACTCAGGAACAGATAGATAAGATGTCGGATGATGATTATAAGAATGCATTATATTCATTATGGACGAACTATTGTGTATCGGAAAGTTACGAACCAGGTTCAACCTTTAAGCCGGTTACAGTGGCATCGGCTTTAGAAGAAGGCGTTGTAAAGGATGGAGATACTTATACATGTAATGGATATGAAATGATAGGACCGGACAGGCTTAAGTGCCATGTGTATTCATCAGGTGGACATGGAACGATTACAGTAGAGCAGGCTGTTATGAATTCATGTAATCCATATATGATCCATCTTGCCTTAGAACTTGGCAACGAAAAGTTTGCAGCATATCAGTCACTTTTTGGTTTCGGTAAAACAACAGGTATAGATCTTCCTGGTGAAACAATGGGTATTGTATATGGAAATAAGATGACAACTATAGATGCTGCATGTAACTCATTTGGGCAGACTATTAATGTTAATATGATGCAGATGATGTCAGCCTATTGTTCTATTATAAATGGTGGAATGTTATATCAGCCACATATAGTTAAAAGAATAGAATCAGCTAACGGCGAGGTTGTAAAAGAAAACAAAGCTACGCTTGTGAGACAGACAGTTACTATGTCAACATCAAAGCTGTTAAGAAGATATCTTAAGAGCACAGTTGAAACAGGAACAGCTAAGAAGGTAGCTGTTACGGGGTATTCAGTGGCTGGAAAGACAGGAACAGCGCAGAAATCACCAAGAAGTGAGAATAAGTGGCTTATATCATTTATAGGACATGCGCCAGCTGATAATCCAAAGTTTGCTATATATGTAATAATTGATGAACCAGATGGAACGACAGGAACATCCGGAAGCTCAGCAGATGTTCTTACACTTTCACATGATATATTAGAAAAGCTTCTTCCTTATATGAGTGTTTACAAGGATTCATTAGAACCAGAAACAGATACAGGCACTGCGGAAGATGAATATACAGTGGATGGTGTACCAGAGGGTTCTATACAGAACACAGCAACTGAAAACTTACAGAACATGCCATCAATTAACTAGTAATAATAAGTATAAGAATAACCCTGAGTGAACTTACATATGAATAAAGTAAGTTTACACAGGGTTATTATATTATATGAAATCAAGAATAGAGTTAAATGAAGATGAAAGATATTCTTTGTATGTAAGAACAAGGCACAGAAAAAAGCTGCTGACCATAATAATAAGTCTTATTATAATCATGTCACTTCTTACAGTCCGTATAGGATGTATTATGACGGTTGAGGCTGGCTATTATAGCAGAAAGGCAACAGAATTGCACGAAAGAGAGCGTGCGATAAAGGCAATGAGAGGCCGTATACTTGATGCTAATGGAACAGTGCTTGCAGATAACAGGACAGTGTGTACTGTGTCAGTTATACATAACCAGATAAAAGAACCACAAAAGGTTATTGAGATGTTGTGCAGTGAGCTGTCAGAAGAAGAGGAGATGATAACTAAAAAGGTAAATAAAATATCATCAATAGAGATTATCAGGACAAATGTTGATAAAGAAACAGGAGACAGGATAAGGGAGTATGATTATGAAGGGGTGAAGGTTGATGAGGATTATAAAAGATATTATCCATATGACACTCTGGCATCTAAGGTTATAGGGTTTACAGGAAGAGATAATCAGGGGATTGTTGGTCTTGAAGCAAAGTATGATGCCTGCCTTTCAGGAGATGGTGGAAAGATACTGACACTTACAGATGCGTGGGGAAGTGAGCTTGAGGGTAAAAAAGAAGGAAGGCTTGAACCCAAGGCAGGGTGTGACCTTTATACAAGCATAGATATAAATATCCAGATGTATGCACAGCAGCTTGCAGAAAAGACACTTGTTAAAAAGGGTGCAAAAAGGGTATCGATAATAGTCATGAATCCACGTAATGGTGAGTTATATGCAATGGTAAATGCTCCGGAGTATAACCTGAATGATCCATATACATTGAATTATGATGATGAAGACACAACTGGAAATAAGATGGATAAACTAAATAATATGTGGAGAAATTTCTGTATAAATGATACATATGAACCTGGCTCGGTTTTTAAGATGGTAACAGCAACAGCTGCGCTTGAACTTGGTGTTGTGAGCCTGTCAGATATGTATACATGTGGTGGTTCAACAACAGTTGCTGATAGAAGAATAAGATGTCATAAAACAACAGGACATGGAACGCAGACCTTTACCCAGACAGTAATGAATTCGTGTAATCCGGCATTCATAGAATGGGGGAGGCGTGTCGGTGTAGATAATTTCTATACATATATTGATAAGCTTGGATTAACCTCAAAGACAGGAATTGATATAGCAGGTGAAGCAGGTACTATCATACATAAGAAGGAAAACGTAGGAGAGGTGGAGCTGGCAACCATGTCGTTTGGACAGTCGTTTCAGATAACTCCAATGCAGATGCTAAGGGCAGCTGCAGCAATTGTAAATGGTGGTAATCTGGTAACACCACATTTTGCAATCAGAACATGTGCTGCTGATAAAACAACATACAGCGAGTTTTCATATTCGATTACACAGGAAGCTGTAAGTAAGGAAACAAGTGATACGATGAAGGATATATTAAGACAGGTTGTTGAAGAAGGTGGTGGAAAAAAAGCATATATTGAAGGCTTTTCAATAGGCGGAAAAACAGCTACTTCACAGAAGCTTCCAAGAGGTTCAGGAAAATATATAGCCTCTTTTATAGGTTTTTCAGATGTGACGGATCCTTCTGTTATAGCTATGTGTCTTATAGATGAGCCTCAGGGCGTATACTATGGAGGAACAATAGCAGCTCCTGTCATAAGAGAGCTATATGACAATATATTGCCGTATATGGATTAAATGAATACTTTACATATGTAAATGCTTAGAGTAAAATAAAATAAGCTTTTTTAATGAATAGTTAGTCTGCATTATGTGCAGGCAGATAGGATGAGTGATTATGGATTTAAAAGACAAAAAAGTAATGGTTGTAGGTACTGGAATAAGTGGAACAGGTGCCATAGATCTCCTTAATAAAGTAGGAGCAGACTGTATCATATATGATGGCAATGAAAAGCTTTCAACAGAAGATGTAGTAAAAAAGCTTGGTGGTAATAAAGCACAGATTATTATAGGACAGCTTCCAGAAGGTATAACTGATAAGGTGGAACTTCTTGTTATAAGTCCAGGCGTTCCTATAGACAGTCCGATAGTCGAACTGTTTGAAAAGGCTGGTGTTCCTGTATGGGGAGAGATAGAACTTGCATATAATTATGACAAAGGAAAAATAGCAGCCATAACAGGTACTAATGGAAAAACAACAACAACAGCTCTTGTTGGACAGATAATAAAGGCATACAATGAAAAGACATTTGTAGTAGGCAATATAGGTAATTCATATACAGGTGAGGTTCTTAAGACAACAGAGGATTCATATACAGTAGCTGAGATAAGCAGCTTCCAGCTTGAAACTGTACATGAATTCCATCCGGTTGTAAGTGCTATCTTAAATATAACACCAGATCATCTTAACAGACATCACACTATGGAATGTTATGCAC
>OGXD01000601.1_pt1 | contig 32176 bp, 29 predicted proteins | sample 1576211 | NCBI WGS metagenome assembly OGXD01 (sample SAMEA3541470, study PRJEB24748) | human gut metagenome | biome: human gut; feature: human-associated habitat; material: faeces | place: China | collected 2012
CTTCGACCTCACGCTGCTCGACTCGCTCGGCAAGCGCGTCAACTGGCTGCAAGAGCACGGTGGGATTTGCGGAACTGCTGTGGCGATTCATGAAAATTTTTCTGGAAGGACTGCGAAAAATAACTGGTAGAGGAAAAACCGATACATCCGGCGATCTCTTCGATGCTGTGATTGGTTGTGAGCAGCAGGTCACGCGCAGACGCCAGCCGCACTTCATTCAGGTACGCGATCGGAGATTTTCCATAAAGCTCTGCAAAACGGTGTGAAAGGTAATATTTTGAGAGACTGCAGTTTTCGGCCAGTGAATCCAGAGAGATCATGCTCTGGTAATTGTGTTCGATAAAGCGTTTTACCTTGTGGCATTCGTGGCTGCTGTTCTGCGCATCCACCACTTCATAGGATACATGGTCTTTCCGGCAGAAATATAAAATTAAAATATCCAAATAATGCTGGCAGATCTCTGCGTAGCGGTCCTGTTTATTATGCATTTCGCGCAGGATATTTTCAAAACACTGGCGGATAAAAGGCGAGTTTGCAGAAGCAGGGACGTGAATGTATTCCGGTTCTTTGTCGGTATTCAGTTTTAATCCTTCCACCCCGAGCACATAATAATCCAGCGGATTTTTCGGATCGGAAAACTCTGTGTGTGTTACCTGCGCACCAATCACGACAAGGCTGTTTGAGGAGACCGGGACAGATTCATTTTCTATCTGCATATGACCGGTTCCTTCTTTAATAAAGAAGATTTCCGTAAAATGATGGCTGTGGGGAAAAGAAGTCCAGTCATTTTCAAATTTGGATGCTGAGATGGAAAGCAGGCGGAAATGGATTTCCGGCTGTACCTCATTATCCAGATTAAACTTTCGGTTACTCATGGAAAATACAGTCCTTTCATGTTATAATTGCAATGATTTCCTATTTATATAGGAACGGTGTTGTACTTAGTATACAATGAAAAAAGCAAAATAACAAGATTTTTAAAAATAAAGCAAGAATTATAAAATAGAGAGCAATATATAGATAGGAAAAAGAAAAAATATACGCTATAATAACAATTGCAAGAAGGAAAACACAAGAGTTTATAGTGAAAATTAACAAAAATGGGAGGTTACTATGAAGAAAAAAATTTTGTGTACAATGATGAGCATGGTAATGGCAGCATCTTTATTTGCGGGGTGCGGCACAGGAACAGGAACGGAGACTTCTGCATCAGATAACAGCAAAACAGAAGAAACAGGAACAGAGGCGGCAGAGCAGCCAACATCTGATAATCCATACGCAGCCTATGCGGGAACAACAATCAGTGTAGCCGCAATTGAGACAGGTTATGGTTCACAAATGTGGCAGGAAGTGACAGATGCATTTACAGAAGAAACCGGAATTCAGGTAGAACTTACAACAGATAAAAAATTGGAGGATGTAATAGGACCATCCATGCAGGGAGGCGAATACCCGGATGTTATTCATCTGGCCACGGGACGTGAAGCTGCGTTAACGGAACAGTTTATTAAGGGAAATATGATTACTGACATTACAGATGTCTTATCTATGAAAGTTCCGGGAGAAGATAAACTTGTTTCAGAGAAGATTGCAGGAGGATTTACAGATACATCATTGACGAATCCTTATGGTGATGGAAAGACATATCTTGCACCAATGTTTTATTCCCCATGTGGTCTGTTTTATAATGCAGGTCTTTTAGAAGAAAAAGGATGGGATGTTCCGACAACCTGGGATGAAATGTGGGAACTTGGAGATAAAGCAAAAGAAGAGGGAATTTATTTATTTACATATCCGACAACAGGATATTTTGATGCATTTTTCTATGCATTAATGTATGCCGCAGGCGGATCTGAATTCTTTGATAAGGCTACAAATTATGAAGAAGGTATCTGGGAAACACCAGAAGCACAGACATGTTTTGATATTGTTGCAAAGTTAGCTGAGTACACAAATCCTATTACACCGGCACAGGCAAATGATCAGGATTTTACACAGAACCAGCAGTTAGTACTTGATAATAAGGCAATTTTCATGCCAAATGGAACCTGGATTGTCGGTGAAATGGCAGATGCTCCTCGTGCAGATGGATTTAAGTGGGGTATGACAGCTCTTCCGGCGGTAAAAGCGGGAGGAGACGGTTATAGTTATACATGGTTTGAACAGGCATGGATTCCTTCTGGTGCAGAACATCAGGATGCAGCAAAATTATTTATCTCATATTTATACAGTGATAAAGCATGTGAAATTTTTGCAAAAGCAGGAGCTATTCAGCCGGTATTAGGAATTGCAGATAAATTAGAAGGTGATAATGTCATGTTTTATTCTATCTATGATAATGGAGCAAAGGCAGCCATGGGCAATTTTGCATCATTTGAAGCAATTCCGGGTATTGAAGTACGTACTGTATTCTTTGACCCTGTAAACTCTTTGGTATCAGGAGATATGACAGAGCAGGAGTGGATTGATGGAATTATTTCGGCAAGTGACCAGATGCGGGCAAATTTGAAATAAGAGTTTTTAGTTTTCCTTAATGCTATAGTGGTAAAAATGAGTCGGCGGACAGGATTTTTGTCCGCCGAATTTTAAATAGTACGGTTTGTTTGAAAGGAACGTGAAAGTATGAAAAAAGCCAGAGGACGAAGCGGTTTTTTGGCGGTATGCATAGCACCCGCAGTAATTTTATTTTTTGTGTTTATGATATTGCCTACCTTAAATGTATTCCGAATGTCGTTATTTGAAAAGGGTGCATATTCACCGAATGAAGCATTTGTTGGTCTGAAAAATTTTAAAACATTAATATCGGATACTAATTTTATAAGGTCCATGCAAAACATGATTTTACTTATTGTTGTTGTTACAATAGTTACCTTTGCATTTGCACTTGTTTTTGCGGGTATTCTGTCAAGAGAAAAAATCAGGGGACAGAATTTTTTCCGTATTATTTTTTATATTCCCAATATTTTATCGGTTGTAGTAATTGCAGGTATTTTTTCTGCAATTTATAAGCCGGAGAACGGAATGTTAAATAGTATTATAAGCTTATTCCATAAAATGGAAAATCCAATTTTATGGAAAGGAGAGTCTCTTGTTATGGTAAGCCTTATTATTGCCATGGTATGGCAGGCGATTGGTTATTATATGGTAATGTATATGGCATCTATGGCAAGCGTACCGGAAAGCCTTTATGAAAGTGCCGGATTAGATGGGGCTGGAAGAATGGTTCAGTTTTTTCAGATTACAATTCCTCTGATTTGGACAAATATTCGCACAACACTGACATTCTTTATTATTTCGACGATTAATATGGCATTTTTATTTGTAAAAGCAATGACTTCTGGCGGACCAAATGGGGCTTCTGAAGTGGCATTGAGTTATATGTATGGACAAAAAGATGCGGGTTTATATGGATATAGTATGTCAATAGGTGTTGTGATATTCATTTTCTCATTTGCATTATCTGCACTTGTAAATAAAGTTACAGAGCGGGAACCACTGGAATTTTAAGGAGAAAAAACATGAAAGAGAAGAAACATTCGAATTCTACCGAGCATTTGTATAAAATTTTTATTTATGTAGTTTTAATATTGCTTGCAGTCATCATTATTGTTCCGGTAGCATGGGTATTTATGGCATCTATCAAACAGAATAAAGAATTTTATGGAAATCCGTGGACTTTGCCGGAGGGTTTTTATTTTCAGAACTTTATTGATGCCTGGAATACAGCAAAAATGGGAGATTACATGTTAAACTCCGCATTTGTTACAGCTTTGGCACTTGTAATTCTTTTAATTGTTGCACTGCCAGCAGCTTATTGTTTGTCACGTTTTAAATTTAAAGGAAGCAAATTTTTAAATGCGGCTTTTATGGGTGGTCTTTTTATTAACGTGAATTATATTGTTGTTCCAATTTTTCTGATGCTGCGAGATGGAGACAATTGGCTGAAATCAGTAATTGGGAAAAGTTTTCTTTTAAATAATCTGGTCATACTTGCAATCGTATATGCTGCAACGGCACTTCCGTTTACAATTTATCTGTTGTCAGGGTATTTTTCAACATTGGCACATGATTATGAAGAAGCGGCATATATTGATGGAGCAGGTTATAGTACAACGATGTGGAAAATTATTTTCCCAATGGCAAAACCATCTATTATTACAGTAATCTTGTTTAATTTTCTTTCTTTTTGGAATGAATATATCATTTCCATGACACTGATGAGTTCGGCAAATGGACCGAAAACGTTACCGGTAGGATTATTAAATCTGATGCAGGCACAGCAGTCAGCAGCACAGTATGGAATTATGTATGCAGGACTTGTAATAGTAATGCTTCCTACATTAATTTTATATATATGTGTTCAGAATAAACTGACACAGGGAATGACTGTTGGTGGTTTAAAGGGTTGATGAGAAGGGAGATTAAAATGGAATTTTGGAAAAAGCACACAAAATGCAGAATAATTTTAATGGCAGCTCTTTTTATTGCCGGAATAAGCCTGTCTGTTTTTGGATGGGGTATGACAGGAAAAATGACGGGTTTAGGAATTATGCTTATTGGAATTATCTGTTTATTAATGGCATTGTGGATTTATAATTGCCCTTTTGCAGAAAAGAAGAAAAGAAAGTAATTATATGGATGAAATAGAGTGAGGAAGAAAAATGAGTGAGAAAAATACAGGACGTGTCACAATTCCTACAAATCTGGATGTGGTTCCGGAGACAATTGAGTTAATGAAACGCTGGGGAGCAGATGCGATCCGCGACTGCGACGGTACAGAGTTCCCTGAGGAACTGACCAAAACCGGTGCAAAAATATATGCAACTTATTATACCACAAGAAAAGATAATGCGTGGGCAAAAGCAAATCCGGATGAAGTGCAGCAGAGTTATATCATGACTAATTTTTACACTGCAACCGGTACCGAACTCCAGATTCCTTTAATGAAAGGAATTTCCGATGAACTGATGCAGGTAAATACAAGAGATGACAGAAAACGCTGGTGGGAAGTCATCGACCGATCCACAGGGGAAGTGGTATCCACAGATAAATGGGAATACAATGAGGAAACAGGCTGTGTCTGCATCCACGATACAGAACCGTTCCATGAATATACAGTCAGCTTTTTAGCTTACATCATCTGGGATCCGGTCCATATGTACAATGCTGTGACAAATGGCTGGAAGGATTTTGAACATCAGATCACATTCGATGTCAGACAGCCGAAAACACATAAGTATTCCATGGAGCGTCTGCGCAAATACTGTGCAGAGCATCCGTATGTGAACGTGATCCGTTATACAACGTTCTTCCATCAGTTCACACTTGTATTTGATGAGCTTAAGAGAGAGAAGTTTGTTGACTGGTACGGTTATTCTTCCTCTGTAAGTCCATATATTTTAGAGCAGTTTGAGAGAGAGGTCGGTTATAAATTCCGTCCGGAATTTATCATCGATCAGGGTTATCATAATAACCAGTATCGTGTACCAAGCAAAGAATACAAGGATTTCCAGGCATTCCAGCGCAGGGAAGTTGCAAAGCTTGCAAAAGAGATGGTTGACATCACACATGAATGCGGCAAAGAGGCAATGATGTTTTTGGGGGATCACTGGATCGGAACAGAACCATTCATGGAAGAGTTTGCAACGATCGGTCTTGATGCAGTGGTGGGAAGTGTCGGAAACGGAAGTACACTCCGCCTGATCTCTGATATTGAAGGTGTAAAATATACAGAGGGAAGATTCCTTCCATACTTTTTCCCGGATACCTTCCATGAGGGCGGAGATCCTGTCAAGGAAGCAAAGGAAAACTGGGTGACAGCACGCCGTGCCATCTTAAGAAAACCGATCGACCGTATCGGATATGGCGGATACTTAAAACTCGCACTGGAATTCCCGGAATTTTTAGACTATGTGGAGAGTGTGTGCAACGAGTTCCGCGAATTATATGAGAATGCCAAAGGAACGACACCGTACTGCGTGAAGAAAGTAGCAGTATTAAACAGCTGGGGTAAGATCAGAAGCTGGGGATGCCATATGGTACACCACGCACTGTACCAGAAACAGAATTACAGCTATGCAGGTATTATCGAAGCGTTGAGCGGAGCACCATTTGATGTGAAGTTCATTTCTTTTGATGATATTTTGGAAAATGAAGATATCTTAAAAGATATTGATGTGATCATTAACGTAGGTGATGGTGATACAGCACATACAGGTGGAGCAGTCTGGGAGAATCCGGTCATTTCTTCTGCGATCCGCAGATTTGTATATGAGGGAGGCGGATTCATCGGTATCGGGGAACCGGCAGGACACCAGTATCAGGGACACTATTTACAGCTTGCAGATCTGATCGGGGTAGAGAAAGAAACAGGATTTACGTTAAACTATGACAAGTATAATTGGGATGAACATCCGGAACACTTCATTCTTGCAGATACCACAAAACCGGTAGATTTCGGAGAAGGAAAGAAGAGTATCTATGCATACGAGGGAACAGAGATCCTTGTGCAGAGAGAGAAGGAAGTACAGATGGCTGTCAACGGATTTGGAGCAGGCCGCTCTGTATACATCAGCGGACTTCCATACAGTTTTGAGAACAGCAGGATCCTGTACCGCAGTATTTTATGGAGCACACACAGCGAAGAAGAGCTTCATCAGTGGTATAGCACGAACTTCAACGTAGAAGTGCATGCATATGTGAAGAATGGAAAATACTGTGTTGTAAATAATACATATGAACCACAGAAAACGACAGTATACCGTGGCGATGGAAGCAGCTTTGATCTTGAGATGGAAGCAAATGAGATCAAGTGGTATACAATATAGGCAAGCAACAGAAAAGAAATCTTATGAGATAAAAATATCCAACAAAAAAAGTGTCAGTTCCGGAAATGCCGGACTGACACTTTTTTGTTGGAATAGGAAACTTCATTTTCACTACATCAAAAACGCTCCGCAAGGATCGCACAGCAGCGTTTGGCAATTGTTTTAAACGTTGGTATTTGATTCTTCTTCGCCCCAGAAATCTACAGGCTCATAATCCTGCAGCTTGGCCAGAAAACCTTTTTCTGCCAGCTCATTTTGTATATCATCTAAAATTTCTTCAGATTCAGCTTCAATCGTATGGTAATGATAACCACCGGTTACATTCTTAAGAAGGCTGGAACTTCCGGTAGAGAGTCCTTCTAAAAATTTCTTGACATCGCGTCTTGTACGGATATTCATATCAGCCCGGATAACACCATAAACCTTGTGGTAAACAAAAACATCTTTGACAACACCGCCATTATCAACGATCAGAGAGAGTTCTTCTCCAACCTGATCATCTGCATGGATCACTTTAAATACCCGCTGGCAGACGGATTGTTTTGGAATCATATAACCTTTGTTTGTGGAAAGGATCGTCAGGCCATTTGCACGAAGAAGAGCAATGTCCGAAACGATAATCTGCCTGCTTACATCCAGGTCTTTTGCCAGAGTAACTCCAGGGACAGGCACAGCGCTGGATTTCAAAATATTTTCTATTTTTGATCTCCTGATCTCTCCGTTCATCTGTCAAAGTCCTTTCTAAACTGCATGTAAATTTTTGAGTGAAATATCCATAATTGGAGCTGAGTGAGTCAGAGCACCACTTGATATATAGTTTACACCAAAGTTCTTAATTCTTTCAATGTTTTCTTTTGTAACATTTCCGGAAATTTCGATTTCAGCTCTGCCGGCAATATAATCGATGGATTGTTTTAAAAGATCATTATCCATGTTGTCTAACATGATAATATCAGCACCTGATTCCACGGCATCCTGTACCATTTCAAAAGTCTCAACTTCAACTTCGATTTTTCTTACAAAAGGTGCATATGCCTTAGCCATTTTGACAGCTTCTTTTACACCACCTGCGGCACCGATATGGTTATCCTTGAGAAGTACTCCATCAGAAAGGTTGTATCTGTGGTTATTTCCGCCACCGACTCTCACGGCATATTTTTCAAAAATACGGTTGTTCGGTGTAGTCTTTCTTGTGTCTAAAAGCTTGATCCCGGTTCCTTCAAGGAGCTTTGCCACCTGGCTTGTATAGGTTGCGATTCCGCTCATTCTCTGAAGGTAATTAAGAGCAGTTCTCTCTCCGCAGAGAAGCACACGGATATCACCATGAACCTTGCCCATAAGTTCACCAGCTTTTACATGGTCACCGTCTTTTACAAAAAATTCTACGGTTGTATTGGAATCAAGCAGAGTAAAGGTTCTTTCAAAAACCTGAAGACCGCAGATAATGCCATCTTCTTTGCAGATCAAGTCTACCTCGCCCTGCTGTGGATGTGGCATAACACTGTTTGTGGATACGTCCTCACTTGTGATATCTTCTTTTAAAGCACTTAATATAAATGGGTCTACATTTAACCCTAATGTTACCTGATCGTACATATTATCTCCTTTCGCCAGCAATTTCTTTTGCTGCTCTTTTTGCAAATACAAGACTCTCTAAAAGGGAGTTGCTTGCAAGTCTGTTTTTACCATGAACCCCATTGCATGCGGTTTCACCGACTGCGTAGAGATGATCCATAGAAGTTTTACTGTTATGGTTTACCTTGATTCCGCCCATAAAATAATGCTGAGCCGGAACGATGGGAATACATTCATGGAACACATCATAACCGGCCTGGCTGCAATGTTCAATAATATTTGGAAAATGACTTATTAATTCGTCACGCGGAATGGTTCTTAAATCTTCCCACACAAAATCGGTGCCGTCTTTCTCCATCTGTTTGTAGATTTCCTGTGTAAGCAGATCTCTTGGCAGCAGTTCATCTACAAAACGGTTCATATTCTTATCATAAAGCCTGGCACCTTCACCTCTTACAGATTCAGAAATAAGAAAGCTTCTTTCTTCTTTATTATCAGAGTAAAGAGTAGTAGGATGAATCTGGACATAATCAAGATTTTTCAGTTCAATATTATGACGTCTGGCAATCTCCACGCCGTCACCGGTCAGGTGTTTGAAATTAGTGGAATGCTTGTATGTTCCACCAATACCGCCGGTTGCAAGTATTACATAGTCAGCTTCAACCTGTTCTTCCCTGCCATCCGGCCACCTGATAATTCCACCACAACACTTGCTGCCATCGCAAAGGATATCTAAGAGAGTCGTATATTCATACATTCTTACATTCTTTAATTTTTTGACGGCATTTAAAAGGTGGCTTGTGATCTCTTTTCCAGTGATATCTTCATGGAAAAGTATTCTGTGATGAGCATGTGCACCTTCTCTTGTATAGACAAAATCACCATTTTCGTCCCGGGTAAAAGAGACACCGTATTTTACCAAATCTTTCACTACATCAGGGGAAGACTTGATCATGATCTCGACAGACTTCTGGTCATTCTCATAATGTCCGGCTTTTAATGTGTCCTCAAAAAAGCTGTCATAATCAGACGGATCTTTTAACGTACACATGCCTCCCTGAGCCAAAAAGGAATCACTGCTTTCAAAATCAGACTTCGTGATCAGCATAATATCTAATTCATCAGGAAGATTTAAGACTGCATATAATCCGGAACAGCCACTTCCAACTATAAGTATATCTGTTTTCATATTCTTTTCCTATTCTTTTATGTTAATAAAATAGTGTTTTTTTACAGATTGCTCCAAGTATAACACTTAATTTTACAACTGACAAGACACCTGTAAATTTTTTTGTGTTGACAGTGTATATTTCAAATCGTATACTTTTACTAAAGTGAGCAAAAGGCAGTGAGATCCGGTATGGATACTGTCGTTTGGAAAACAAATTAAAAATGAGATCACATTAAGACAGAACGAATACCGGAAGAAGAAAGCCTTTCTGTGATAAAAGAGGGAAAGATGACGACAAGAGAAATTCAGGACGAGATCCTTAGATTAAAAAAAGAAAAAGAAGTATGTATTCTGGCACATGCCTATCAAAACCATGAGATATTAGAAGTTGCGGATTATATGGGAGATTCCTTTGCATTGAGCCAGCAGGCTGCCAAAACACAGGAACAGACGATCCTTATGTGCGGAGTCCGTTTTATGGCAGAAACCGTGAAGGTTCTCTCACCAGACAAGAAAGTACTTCTTTCCAGCGGTGAAGCAGGATGTCCTATGGCAGAACAGCTTTCTGTGGAAGAATTGAAAGAATTAAAAAAACAGTATCCGGATTATACAGTAGTAGCCTATATTAATACAACTTCTGAATTGAAGACATTATGTGACGTATGTGTTACATCGGCATCAGCGGTATCTATTGTTAAGAAGCTGGAGAACGACAAGATTTTTTTTATTCCGGACTGTAACCTCGGAGCATGGGTAGCAGAACAGATTCCTGAGAAAACATTTAAATTTATCAAGGGTGGTTGCCCAACTCATCTTAGAATGGGCAAAGCAGATGTGGCAAAAGCAAAGAAAGCACATCCAAATGCGAAGCTCCTTGTCCATCCGGAATGTGCCGCTGCAGTAACCAAGAATGCAGACTACATAGGAAGCACAACTGGAATTATGTCCTATGCGAAGAAGAGTACAGATAAGGAATTTATCATTGGAACAGAAAACAGCATAGTTTCCCATTTACAGTATGAGTGTCCGGATAAGCTGTTTTATCCACTTTCCAAGGATTGTGTATGCCACAATATGAAACTTACAACTTTAGTAGATGTATATAATTGTCTGAAAGGCCTTGCAGGTGAAGAAATTATTTTACCTGAGGAAGTAAGTAAGGGAGCAAAACGCTGTATTGACAGAATGCTCGAATTAAATTAACACAGGCGGTCGTAGAGGTAGATTCTCCGACCTGTGCTGTGAAATTTATTCTATAGACTGTGAGAATAGCGTCTATACAATCTCAGTTAGGACAATCTCAGTTGGTACAGAAGGTAGAAGTATTTTCTTGCTTCTGCTTCTGCTTTTGTGCTATAATCAAACAAAGCATATTTTACAAAATCTTCATGACAATTTTGTCATCTATATTCTAAGAACTACAGATTAGTTCCCAAAATAATCTGTGCGCTTCATTCGTATCTATGCTTTTTGTTACCCATCAACAATTGAAAAGCAGGAGACGAACGAATTTAGAGATAGTATCTGTTACTCTCCTGCTAGGGCAGTGTTTATTATGAACTGTCCCACCAAGATCAGGAGGAAACGATTTATGGTAAAATGCAAAAGAAACCGGAACAGGACAAAAAGGAGTTTTACAGTCAAAGAACCAAAGGCAAACCGAAATTATAAAGACACTGTCTTTCGGATGCTGTTTTCTGACAGGAAAAATCTGTTATCGCTTTATAACGCAGTGAATCAGACAGATTATAAAAACCCGGAAGAGTTGGAAATTGTTACATTAGAGAATGCCATATATATGGGGATGAAAAATGATCTGGCATTTATCATGGATACCAATTTATATCTTTATGAGCATCAGTCAACTTATAATCCTAATATGCCACTTCGAGATCTGTTTTATATTTGCAGTGAATATCAGAAACTCGTGGATAAGAAATCACTGTTCTCTTCCACCTTACAGAAAATTCCTGCCCCCAATTTTATTGAATTTTATAATGGTTCGACGGGAATTGCTGATTGCACAGAACTTCGGCTTTCCTCGGCATTTGAGCATTTGTCAGGCGAGCCAAAACTTGAATTGGTTGTTACGGTTTTCAATGTCAATGAAGGACACAATGCAGAGTTGATGCAGCATTGCAGTATGTTAAAAGAATATGCACAGTATGTTGCCAAAGTACGTCACTATGCGGCATACATGCAATTGAACCAGGCAGTGGAACGTGCTGTAAACGAATGTATCCGGGAAGGAATCCTGACAGAATTCCTTATCCGAAACCGGAGTGAGGTTATTAATATGAGCATTTTTGAGTATGATAAAGAATTGGAAGAGAAGAAATTGAGAAAGGCGGAGTTTGAAGCTGGACATGAAGTTGGACTGGCAGAAGGCAAAAATCAGGCTGCTTTTGAAACCGCAAAGCGTATGCTTGCTTTACAGGAATTCACACCTGAAAAGATTGCAGTAATTTCAGGACTTCCGTTAGACGAAGTGAGAAAGTTGCAGGAGCAGGACAATCACGAACAGTAAAAGAAATAATTCAATTTACAAATAAGATATCAATGACAGGAGAAAACAAATGAAATACCATACCGACAATGAATTACAAAACTTCAGATTTGAGGGCGCATACATTGCAGAAACCTGCGCAGTCAATGGGATCTTTGAAATGATATTGGACAATGTGACGATTTTACCACAAAATTCGTGCAATCGTGATATCCGCGAAATGCGTGCAAATGAACTGAAACTGAAAATCCGTGAGCCGGAGATAACGGCATTTGTCGAGGAAGGCTATAAAGTTTATGACGCAGACGGTAATCTGAAAGAAAAGAAAGAGGATATACTGATCGCGGCAGAAGATCAGGCAGCAAAATTAAAGGAACTGGAAGGATGCGAAATCTATTCCATCGAGCAGGAGAAAGGTGTCTATACGGTATCCATTGATACGGAAGACCATACTTTCATGATTAAAGTAAGTGGAAGCGCAGATGTCGAAGAGTGGAATCGGTTTCTGAGTAAAGATTAAAGGAGCAGGGATTACGATGGAAACAAATGAAAAAAGCCGTGTGCTGGATATGACAAGGGGAAATCCGTTCCGGCTTGTATTAAAATTTGCGCTGCCACTGTTTTTTGGAAATCTGCTACAGCAGTTTTATAATCTGGCGGATACTGCAATTGCCGGACATGTTCTGGGAGATCACGCACTCGCACAGATTGGAGCAGTTTCGGCGCTATATGGACTTATCACAAATTTTGCATTTGGAATGAATAATGGACTGGCGTTGTCTTTAAGCCGCAGCTTTGGAGCAGGGGATGAGCAAAAAATGAAGCATGTCTCCTGCTGGATGGTGACAATTTCCATGTCGGTATCCATTGTATTAATGTCCATTTTTCTGTTGTGTAAAGAACCGCTGCTGATCCTTTTGCAGGTTCCGGAAGAGACGATGGCAGGTGCGATGGAATATCTTACGATCATACTGATCGGAATACCATTTACGATGGCGTATAATATGGAAGCAGCTATGCTTCAGGCGGTTGGAAACAGTATGACACCCCTTTTGTTTTTGCTGTTCAGCAGCGTTTTGAATATTTCATTGGATTATGCGTTTATGGCACCATTGGCGATGGGAATCGGAGGTGCAGCGTTTGCAACGGTTTTATCACAGGGGGTAAGTGCATTTCTGGCATTCATACTTATCTGGCGCAATTATCCACTGCTTCATTTTAAAGGAAAAGATTATCAGGTGGAGAAAAAATTTGTGCTTGAAATGGTTGTCGCAGGGTTTAGCATGGCTTTGATGAGTGCAATTTATAATATTGGAAGTGTTATTTTACAGGGTAGTATTAACGCACTCGGAAACCTGTATATTACGGCGCAGGTAGGCGCAAGAAGGCTGGCGGAACTTTTTCATACGCCGGGACTTGCGCTTGGAACGAGTGTTGCAACTTATACGAGCCAGAACATGGGTGGCGGAAATCGAAACAGAATCAAAAAAGGAGTATGGTCAGCATTCTTTCTTTTTGCGGTCTGGTGGATTTTTTCCATGGTTTTTGTGACTTTCTTCGTGGAAGATGCCGTCAGACTGGTAACAGGAAGCAGTAATGCGGATGTTATTTATAATACTGCATTATATCTCAGGATCAGTTTCCCATTGATTCCTACGATGGCAGTGATTATTATTTTGAGAAATATGCTGCAGGGAATGAATCATTTGATGATGCCGCTTGTGTGCAGCAGTCTGGAATTGATAGGAAAGGTAATTTTTGCTATCTGGGTCGTGCCGGCATATGGGTATTTTGCAGTGTGCCTTTGCGAACCGGTCACATGGGTGATCTGCTGTATTTTTGTTTTGATCTGCGCATTTTTGTGCAGGAAGGAATTGAGATAGAAGCTTAACGAGAAAACGTTTCAATAAAAGTGTTGACACGTTTTCTTTTTTTGTGTAATATATGCCTATGAGTTAGATACAACTAACCTAAAAGCGAAGGAGAGTAAAGTGAGCCAGGAAGTATATGAGATGATCACAAGATTAGACAGAGAAAGAATTGAGACACATCTGGTCGTACAGTGTGCACCGATGATCTCCGGCATGAAGGTTTCTAATTTGCTGAATGTGGAGAAAAAACTTACACCACAGATGAAACAGGTGTTGGAACGTTCCGGTATTTCCTATTATCTGCTGTTGGAAAGCGAAGATAAAGCAACCTTTTTAGTGTACCGCGAGGATGGGTTGAAAGCGTACCTGATGCAGGATAGAGTCTGTCAGTCGATGAAGAGTTTTGGATACGAAAGCCTGGATTTAAGCGATGTTTTAAGCCGTTTTCAGAAACGCTATGCAGACTGTATGGAACAGATTGCAGAATTTCCGCATGAGATGGGATTATTGCTCGGTTATCCTGTGGAAGATGTGGAGGGCTTCATTGAAAACAAAGGTCACAATTATCTGTATGCCGGCTACTGGAAAGTGTACGGACATGTAGAGGAGAAGAAGGCTTTGTTTAACAGATATGAAGAGGCAAGAAAAGTTTTGATACAGCTGCTTGCAAGTGGGCGCAGTGTGAGCGAGATGGCTGCCTGTTATGCTTAATTTTTATTTATAGGTTAGCGTATACTAACTACATAACTGATAAAGAATAGAAAATGCAGGAATGTGAAAAAATAAAAATCATAAAACTGCAGATAGTATGGAGGAAAGAATCATGGATAAAGTAACAATCGTATTCTGGTCACAGTCAGGAAACACAGAGAGTATGGCAAACGCAGTTGCAGAGGGTGTAACGGCAGCAGGAAAAGAAGCAGTGGTGGTTGATGTCGCAAGTGCATCCTTAGATGATTTAAAAGCTGCAAAAGGTTTCGCAATGGGCTGTCCTGCAATGGGAGCAGAAGTGCTCGAAGAAGGCGAGATGGAACCATTTGTATGCGATGTGGAAGGATTTGCAGCAGGTAAGACAATCGCTTTGTTTGGCTCTTATGGATGGGGTGACGGACAGTGGATGCGCGACTGGGCAGACCGCATGACAGCAGCCGGAGCAACCATTGTGAACGGAGAGGGCGTGATCTGCCAGGAAGCACCGGACGATGCGGTCTTAGATGCGTGCAAAGACCTCGGAAAACAGCTCGCAGCATTATAATAAGGTAAGCATTATAACGAAAGGATAATTTATGAGCGTAGTCATTATTGGAGGACATGACCGTATGGTGTGTCAGTATAAAAAGATTTGTAAGGAGCATAAATGTAAGGCAAAAGTATTTACCCAGATGCCGGCAAAGTTAAGCAGCCAGATTGGGTCACCGGATCTGATTATCCTGTTTACCAATACAGTTTCCCACAAGATGGTAAAATGTGCGGTAGCGGAGGCGGAGCGCAGCAAAGCCGAAGTGGTAAGAAGTCATTCCAGCAGTGGCAATGCCTTAAATGAGATCCTGGAAAAAGTTTGTTAATGGAAAGAAAAAATTTGCATCAGGTGCAATAGCGGAACGTGCGGTCTGTCAGGATTCTTGCAAAAATCAGACCAAGCGGAAGCGCAATGATGATCATGATCGCAGCAGCAAACCAGGAGACAGCTTCTGTCAGTGACATGATCCCGAAATTATAAATTGCACGATAAAGGTAAAGTCCTGGAACCATAATAACAATGGATGGAACGGTTAGTGAAATACGTGGATAACCGTTCCATTTTTTTATGATGGAAGCCAGAAGTCCGGCGGTTAATGCGCCTATAAAAGCGGCGACAGCGGCAGGTGTAGCCGTAAAGTTGACCAGTTCCAGACGCAATGTATTTGCGATGGCACCGATAAAGGCAGCCGTGGCTGCCATCGGGATCGAACTGTTGAACATAATAGAGAATCCGAATACACCGCAAAAACTTGTGATCAACCGCAGTAACAGATGAAGGACAGGATCGATGGATAATGAGGAAAAATCCTGTGGCTGCAATTTTAAGAGCAATGCCATGATCCATGCAAACATGGTAGCGACCAGCACGATGATCACGGAATAAGTGAGGCGTTCCAGTCCGGATCTCAAATCAAGCTTGGCAAGGTCGATTCCACTTGTGATGAATGGAAATCCTGGTATGATAAACAGCATGGAACAGATATATCCTGCCTCGTGGAAGGACGGAATATGGAATAACATTTCTGCCAGATGCAGACATACGGTATAAGTCAGACAGGCGGCAGAGATTGATACTGCAATATTTAAAAATAACGTATAATGGTGTTTGATCAGTTTGGTGCGGATCACATTTCCAATACCGGCTGCGATAAAGGCGAGAACCATTTCAATCGGACCACCACCCAGCAGGAACGTGAAAGCACAACATGCGAGTGCAGCGGCGAGACCAAGTTTGGCAGGGGAGTAGAGTGTGTGAATAGACTCGATTTCATCCAGACGTCTGTGAATCTCTTCACCTGTCAGATGGGCTTCCTGTTTTGGAAAATTGTCAACAAACTGTTCCATACGGTAAAGCTTTGAGGTATTGACACCTGTATTGGCAATGCTTAAGGATTGTGAGACACATTCTTTTCCGTCAAAACAGTTAAATTCGATGGACATAAGTCCGACATCCACGGTGCAGGTGACACCCAATTCCTTTGCAAGACGGTTCATGGAAGTGCGGACACGCCATGCTCCGGTTCCACAGGAGAGCATGATCAATCCGACTCTTCCGATAACAGAAGCCTTCTCGATCAGCCCTGCTTTATTGATCAGAACATTGCTGTCGTTTTCCGTGTAATCGTGCCAGGGGATTTCCATATGATTTTTTTCCATGATATCCATATAATTATTCTTCTGCATAAATGATCGCCTCTGCTTTTTTTACATGTCGTTCCAGATTCTTCAAAAACAGCGAATCCGGTAGAAAAATACCAATCTCATCATAGCGGGTGTTTTCCTCTACCAGAGAATCCTGCCCATAGAAAATATACGCCATAGGAAGACTTTTCTCCAGTTTGATCATAAGATCCCAGACAGCAGAATAAGCTTCTGCCTCTGTCTCTTTCAGCTTGACAGTGTCGGGCAGCTCGCGGATGATCAGTACACCGGTATTTTTTTCCAGAATCTGCTGTTCCATATCCATTTTTTCAGAAGCATAGGCATGGCGGTAACGGTAGGCCTGTGCAAAATAAATATTTTTCTTATTGTCAAGATCACAGTAGACATCATAAAAATGCTGGTAATCTTTTTCATGTACGGTTGTTTTATATCCGGGCAGTAAATTGCCCGATTCGTCAGTCATGATAATCGGATTCGTTCTGCCGTCTGCGTTAAAACGGTACGGAATCAGAAATGAATTCCGGAGCAGATCGAATAATGTATTTTGACAGATTGCCATAAGAAAAGCTGACAGATCTCTGTTGTGATAAGCATTAAAAAGTGCCTGGGAAAATTCAGCGGGAGATAATGGAAAATTGTTATCCTCATTGCAAAACAGGGAATTGCAGAAAGTCCCCTGGAGTTTTTCACATGCCCATGGATCATTTAATATTTTGTTGAATAAAACATCTGCTTTTTCTTCGCGTGGAAAAATTGTTTTTTCTGCCATAAATGAATCGCTTCCTTTTCTTTTTTTCGCTAAAATTATACTATTGAAATAGATATATGTGAAAACTATAATTGATATAGCAGAAATAATAATTTGATATGATTGAGGGCGAGCTATGGATGTGAATTTTGAGTATTATAAAATTTTTTATTACGTTGCGAAATACAATAATTTTACGAGGGCTGCAAGGGTGTTGGGAAACAGCCAGCCGAATGTGACAAGGGCAATGAACTGTCTGGAACAGCAGCTTCGTTGTACGCTTCTGGTGCGGACGAACCGTGGAGTTTTTCTGACTACGGAAGGGGAAAAGCTGTATACACATGTAGCAGCGGCCATGGAACAGCTTTTTACGGCAGAGGAGGAACTGGCAGAATGTGTGGGACTGTCCCATGGGAGTATTGCAATCGGAGCCAGTGAGACCGCGTTAAATTTGTTTCTTCTGGATAAGTTAAAAGAGTTTCACAATACATACCCGGGAATCCGGCTGAAGATCTACAATCATTCCACACCGCAGGCGGTGGAAGCGGTGAGAAGGGGAACGGTTGATTTTGCAGTCGTTTCCACACCTGTAAAAGCGGATGCACCGCTCCACATGACAATGCTTCATCCATATCAGGAAATACTGATCGGTGGAACAGAGTTCGGGCATCTGGCAGGAAAGCAAACAACATTTGAGGAGATTATGCAATATCCGCTCATCTGTCTTGGAAAGGAGACGGTGACCTTTCAGTTTTACAGGCAGTTATTTGCTTCTTATGGTCTGGACTTTGAGCCGGATACAGAGACTGCAACGGCGGATCAGATCCTTCCACTGGTAAGAAGCGGACTGGGGCTGGCTTTTATACCAAAACCGATGGCAAAGGATGCGATTGACAGGGGAGAGGTGTCAGAGATACCCCTGTGTGAGAAGATACCGTCCCGGAATATCTGTCTGATCTATGACAGCAAGCACCCATTTAAGGAGGCTGCAACACAATTGAAAAAGATGATCGCTGCGAATAGTTTTGCCAGTGTTGAATAGGTTTTTGGAAAACGATTGATATTTTTAAAAGCATATGTTATAGTTCAAACGAACTTGATAATGAAACAAACAGGTGTCAGATAGGCAGGGTGACCTCACTCTGCCGGATCTGGTGAAAAGGGAAACAGGTGCGAATCCTGTACGAACTCGTCACTGTATTTAGGGAGTGCATGCCAAAAACTCACTGGGCAGCCGGGAAGAGGGCAATGCATGATGATCTGTAAGTCAGGAGACCTGCCTGATTGTTGTACGGGAAACAAAAATGTTTCCACGCCACGAGTAACTGGCTGTACGGATGAGAAAATTTGACCTGTTTTTAGATCATTTTTGTAAGATAGGACAGGAAAAATTTTATATTGTGATTTGAGTGCAGCGTTTCTTTTGTGAAAAAGAGACGCTTTTTTCATATTCAGGCAGAAGGACTCCATAGAACATCATCTGGAACAGACCGCCGAACAGGAAAGAGAGAAAAACAGAATGCAAAGCAACGGAAACGGAACCGAAGTATGGGAAAAAGGAATACAGGTTGATCTCCCGGATGGGGAATATGAGATTGAAGTGCAGCTGACAGGGGGAAGCGGCAGGGCGTCTGTCACATCACCGGCAATTTTGCAGGTGCAGGATGAGAAAGTTGTCATTGAGATTGAGTGGAGCAGTCCAAATTATGATTATATGACGCTGGACGGAGAGACTTATCTTCCGGTCAATACAGAGGGTAATTCGGTTTTTGAACTGCCTGTGACGGCGTTTGACAAAGAAGTGCCGGTAACGGCAGATACGACAGCCATGAGCGTGCCGCATGAGATTGAATATACGATTCTGCTCGACAGTGCTTCCATTGCAAACGCCGGGAAAAAACCGATGGAAGTGATCGCAGTTGTCTATGTCGCAGCAGTGATTGCAGTAAGTATCACAGCGTGGCAGATACATCGGAAGAGAAAAGGAAAAAAAGAATGAAGCAGATAAAAAAAATCGGTCTGTGGTGTATATTGCTTTTTGCCTGCATCCAGATGGCAGGATGTGGGGACAGTGAGACTTCCTGGAAGAGTGAGGATCATGAGATCAGCAGTGAACTGAATTATGAAAAGAGCATGGATTTAGATTATGCCACAGAGTTTGCAGTGGATTATTATGAGAACGGTTTTACACTGATTTCCATATCGGATGGAAGCAGATTTTTGCTGAATACCGAAGGGGAACAGGTACCGGAGGATTTAGAGAAGGGGATCACAGTCTTAAATGACCCGGTGTCCGATATTTATCTGGTTGCCTCTGCGGCTATGGATATGTTTTGCAGTATCGGTGCACTGGATCACATCTGCCTGTCCGGACTGCCGGAGGAAAAATGGGAGATCCCGGAGGCAAAGGCGGCAATGGAGAGCGGACAGATCGTATATGCCGGAAAGTATAATGCACCTGATTATGAACTGATCTGTTCGAAAGAGTGCAGGCTTGCCATTGAGTCAACGATGATCGGACATTCACCGGAGGTAAAGGAGAATCTGGAATCGTTTGGCATTCCGGTTTTAGTCGACCATTCCAGTTATGAATCCAATCCGCTCGGCAGGACCGAGTGGGTAAAGCTTTATGGAGTGCTGACCGGGAAAGAAGATGCGGCTGTGAAGGCATTTGAGGAACAGAAACAGTATGTGAAAGAGCTTTCTGATGTGAAAGCTACCGGAAAGACGGTTGCATTTTTCTATGTTACAACAGCGGGAACGGTCAGTGTGCGGAAGAGCAATGACTATGTTCCGAAAATGATCGACATTGCCGGTGGGGAGTATGTGTTCCAGAATTTAAAGGGCGAGGATAACGCAGCTTCCAGTGTCAATATGCAGATGGAAGAATTCTATGCGCAGGCGAAAGACGCAGATTATCTCGTCTATAACAGCACGATTGACGGCAATCTTGCTTCCGTTGATGATCTGCTGGCGAAAAACAGTCTTTTTGCAGATTTTAAAGCAGTCCAGGATGGAAATGTATGGTGTATCGGGAAAAACCTTTATCAGGATACCATGGATACCGGAAGCATTATCCATGATTTTCATGAGATGCTGACCTCGGAGGATACGGATGAACTTACCTACATGTATAAGCTCAAATAGAAAAATAAGATATACGGTCTGCTTTGTGGTGCTTGTGGCACTGCTTGTGATTTTTTTCACAATCAGTGTGTGTGCCGGAAGTGTGCAGATTTCAATCTCGGACATCTTGAGACAGTTCCGGGGGGAGCAGGATGAACTTTATGCAACTATTCTGTTCCAGATCCGCATTCCGAGAACATTTGCTGCAATCCTGCTCGGCGGTGCATTGGCATTGTCCGGGTATCTGCTGCAGACTTTTTTTCATAATCCGATCGCAGGACCGTTTGTTCTTGGTATTTCTTCCGGGGCAAAATTATTTGTGGCGGTCGTGATGATCGTGTTCTTAAGATATTCCAGAACATTATCTTCTGTGGATATGATCGTGGCGGCGTTCGCAGGATCTATGCTGTCAATGTTTTGTGTGCTTCTGATGTCACCGAGAGTTCAGAATATGTCATTTTTAGTGCTGATCGGAGTGATGATCGGCTATATCTGTTCCGCAGTCACAGATTTTCTTGTGACGTTTGCAGAGGATTCCGACATTGTGAATCTTCATAACTGGTCGATGGGAAGTTTTTCCGGTATCACATGGGAGAATGTGAAAACAATCGTGTTTGTTGTAGCCGTTACCGGCATTTTGACATTCTTTTTGTCAAAACCGATGGAAGCGTACCAGTTAGGAGAGACTTATGCAAAAAATATGGGTGTCAATATCAAAATGTTCCGCATACTGCTCGTGATCTTATCGAGCATCTTATCCGCAGTGGTAACAGCGTTTGCAGGACCTGTGTCGTTTGTCGGGATCGCGGTGCCGCAGATGGTAAAGCGGTTATTCCGGACGGCAAAACCGATCATCATGATACCGGCATGTTTTTTAGGTGGGGCAGCATTCTGCATGTTCTGTGATCTTCTGGCGCGGATGGTGTTTGCACCGACGGAGATGAGTATCAGTACCGTGACAGCGATTTTTGGCGCACCGGTAATGATCGCAGTCATGTTAAAACAGAGACAGGAACGGTACTAAAGAAGCAACATTAAAATTGTGAGAAGCATGCATTCGGTGGACAGTGAAATGTCCTGACAATGGAAAATGAGGAGCGGAATGGAAGAACGGGAACTTTTGCACACGGACGGACTGTCCGTTGGATATCACGGAAGAGAACTGATAAAAGAGATAGGGATTTCTCTGAAAATGGGAGAGATCGTGACATTGATTGGACCAAACGGGGCAGGAAAATCCACGATTTTAAAGACCATTGCAAAGCAGCTGCAGGAGATTCGCGGCAGTGTTTATGTGGAAAATATCAATTTAAGTGAACTGCCGGAAAAAGAGCTGGCAAAGAAAATGTCCATTGTTTTCACAGAGCGCATCACACCAGAGCTGATGACAGTGGCAGACGTTGTGGCGATGGGGAGATATCCGTATACCGGAGGACTTGGTATCCTGACACCTAAAGATGAGGCGGTGGTGGCGCAGTGCATGGAACAGATCCGCATTTCAACGTTAAAAGAACGCAATTTTATGAGCCTGAGTGATGGACAGAAACAGCGTGTACTGCTTGCAAAAGCGCTGTGTCAGGAGCCGGAGATTCTGATCCTTGATGAGCCGACATCTTATCTGGATGTAAAGTACAAACTCGAATTTTTATCCATGCTGCAGGAGATGACGCGGAAGAAAAAAATCGGTGTTCTCATGTCGCTGCATGAACTTGATCTTGCAGAGCGTGTGTCGGACAAAATTGTCTGCGTTAAAGGGAAAAACATTGAGCATTATGGCACGCCGGAGGAAGTCTTTACCGATGGATTTGTCGATCAGCTTTATGAGATCACGGACGGAACGTTTCAGGAGAAAAACGGTTGCGTGGAACTGAAAAAGTGCGAGGGCATACCGGAGGTATTTGTGATCGCCGGAAATGGTACGGGAAGTTTTCTGTTCCGGCAGCTTCAGAGAAATGGGATTCCATTTGCAGTGGGGATCTTAGGAAAAAATGATATTGATTATCCGGCGGCAGAAGCGCTTGCGGTGCAGGTGATCGCTGCGGAGGCGTATCAGGACTTTGAGAGGCAACATTATGAGGCGGCAAAACAGGTGATGTGCGCATGCAGAAAGGTGATCTGCTGCCAGACGGTATTTGGATCACAGAACAGGCTTAACAGACAGCTTTTGCAGGAGGCAGAAGACTGTGGAATGGAGATAGAATTATGGCAAAAGTGATCATGGTGCAGGGCACGATGTCAAACGCAGGAAAGAGCCTGATCGTGGCAGGACTCTGCAGGATTTTCAAACAGGACGGATACCGGGTGGCACCGTTTAAATCCCAGAATATGGCACTGAATTCTTTTATCACAAAGGAAGGTCTTGAGATGGGACGCGCACAGGTGATGCAGGCGGAGGCAGCCGGAGCGGAGCCGGTGGCTGCAATGAATCCGATCCTGTTAAAACCGACCACACATGTCGGTTCACAGGTGATCGTGAATGGTGAAGTACTTGGAAATATGAGCGCCAGAGATTATTTTGCGTATAAAAAACAATTGATCCCGGAAATTAAAAAGGCATTCCGGGAGTTAGAAAAAGACAACGATATTATCGTGATCGAAGGCGCAGGAAGTCCGGCAGAGATCAATCTGAGGGAAAATGACATTGTCAATATGGGATTGGCAGAGCTTCTGGATGCACCGGTGCTTCTTGTGGGAGACATTGACCGGGGCGGCGTGTTTGCACAGCTTCTCGGAACACTGATGCTGCTCGAAAAAACGGAAAAGGAACGTGTAAAAGGGCTCATCATCAATAAATTCCGCGGGGATAAAACTATATTAGATCCGGGCGTTGTGATGCTGGAGGAGCGGGGACATGTGCCGGTCGTGGGCGTTGTGCCTTATATGGAGCTATCCATTGATGATGAGGACAGCTTAAGCAGCAGATTTGACCGCAAGGAGGAAGGCCTGATCGATATTGCAGTCATACGTTATCCAAGAATTTCCAATTTTACGGATATGTCTGTCTTAGAGCAGATCAGGCAGGTTTCCGTGCGCTATGTTGACAGTGTGAGAGACTTACACCACCCGGACATGATCGTGCTTCCGGGCAGTAAAAATACAATGGCCGATCTGAAATGGATGCGGGAAAATGGTCTGGAGGCGCTGATCAAAAAGAAAGCGCAGGATACCATTGTTTTTGGGATCTGTGGCGGATATCAGATGCTGGGTGAGACGATCCGTGATCCATATCAGGTGGAAAACGGTGGAAGCATGAAAGGTATGGGACTGCTTCCGGCTGCGACGGAGCTGAAACAGAAAAAAACAAGAACACAGGTAACGGGAACTTTTGGAAAAATTTCCGGAGCGCTCTCCGGACTTTCCGGAAAGAGCGTGAGCGGATACGAGATCCACATGGGCAGTACCGTAGACAGTGGAAGTAATGTGGACAATAGAAGCACCGTAGACGGTGGAAGCATCGTAGACAGTGAGCGTGTCATAAATCCGGAAAGCAGAGGTAATGAGAAGCGTTACATGTGCAGAATACAAAACGAAGCAGATGGCAGTGTAAAATACGATGGAATCTTTTCCGGCAACGTATACGGAACATATGTTCACGGCATCTTTGACGAGGGAACGCTGGCAGAGACACTGGTTGGTATCCTGGCTGATCGGAAGGGTGTGGTGCTGGATACCGGGCAGATGATAAGTTACGGGCAGTTTAAGCAGATGCAGTATGATAAACTTGCAGACGGTCTGCGGGAGTCCATGGATATGGAAGCAGTGTATGCGATGCTGCGGGAAGCTGCGATTTAAAACAGGTACTGTAAATCAAAGCTGTGAGCAAGCTTTTGTATATTTTGAAAATACGTTACTGTTGTTACTGGAACGAGGTACGAGTGAACAGTAACGAAAATGCGCAGTGCATAAAGAGGAAAAATAATGGAATTTAAAATAGATATACCTGACAAAAAGATAGAGCAGGAAATCAAAGCAAACTGGGATCGTGTGGCAAAACCGCTGGATGGTCTGGGGGAGTTTGAGGGACTTCTCGCAAGGATCGGGGCAATTCTTGGGTCGCCAGAGATTGATGTTGCAAAAAAAGCAGTGATCGTCATGTGTGCAGATAATGGCGTTGTGGCGGAAGGCATCAGCCAGTCCGGGCAGGAGATCACGGCAGCGGTGACAGAGAATCTCGGAAAAAGAAATACTTCGGTCTGCAAAATGGCGAAAGCTGTTGGCGCAGAGATTTTTCCGGTGGATGTCGGTGTGAACACAGATCGGATTTTTCCGGGAGTCATCAGCAGAAAAGTAAAAAAAGGTACAAATGATTTTCTGCTAAAACCTGCGATGTCAGAGAGAGAAGCCATGCAGGCGGTCCGGGTTGGGATGGAACTTGTAAAAGAGTGCAAAGAAGCTGGATATACGCTGCTTGGCACCGGAGAGATGGGAATTGGCAATACGACGACAAGTGCGGCGATGGCAGCAGCTCTGCTTTCCGTTCCGCCGGAGACCGTGGCAGGACGGGGCGCCGGATTAAGTGATGAAGGGCTTGCCAGAAAAAGACAGGTGATCGCAGCGGCACTGGAAAAATATCAGTTGAGAGAGACTGAGCCGATGCGCATTTTATGCTCAGTCGGTGGGCTGGATATCGCAGGACTTTGCGGTGTGTTTTTAGGTGGTGCAAAATACCATATGCCGATCGTGGCGGACGGTGTCATCAGTGCGGTGGCAGCGCTTACAGCAGAGAGGCTTTGTCCGGGAACAAAAGAATTTATCATTCCCTCCCACAAAGGAAAGGAACCGGCTTCGGAACTTTTGATGCGGGAGCTGGGGCTTTCTCCGGTCCTGGATGCAGGACTTGCATTAGGAGAGGGAACGGGGGCAGTTATGATGTTTTCCCTGTTAGATATTGCCATGACTTTATATGAGACGGGAGCTACTTTTGCTGATTTTGAGATAGAGGAATATCACAGGTTTTGATGAGGTTCGTGTGAAAATTTTTTTTCACATATGATGGAAAGGTGCAGTGATTGGAATGATCACATTGGTGACAGGGGGAAGCGGCAGTGGAAAATCTGCATATGCAGAAAGCCTGCTGTCTTCCTGCGAAGGAATCAGATATTATATTGCAACCATGCAGATTTATGATGCAGAGGGCGAAAAAAAAGTAGAGCGGCATCGGAAACTGCGGGCAGGAAAAGGGTTTCTTACGATCGAAAGCCCGATGAATGTAGGAAAAATCCGGTTTGCATGTGCAGGAGAAGCAGAGCAGGCGCAATACAGGCAGGAAGCAGAGAGAAAAGTGCAGGGCAGCTCAGAAAAGAAATCGGCGCTGCTTGAGTGCATGTCAAATCTCACAGCAAATGAAATGTTCACGAAAGACGGCATGAAATCCGAGGAGGAAGTAGTTGAAAAAATTGTATCTGAGATACAGACTCTTTCACAGAAACTCGACAACCTTGTGATCGTCACGAACAATGTATTTGAGGATGGTGTGATCTATGACGCTGGAACGATGGAGTATTTGAGAGCACTTGGCAGGATCAATGCAGCACTTGCGCGTCTGGCAGACCGGGTGGCAGAGGTCGTGGTCGGAATTCCGGTGGAGTTGAAAGGATGAAGTTATGAAATTATTAAAAGCGATGGCGATCGCATTTTCCATTTATTCTAAAATACCCATGCCGCAGTTCGAGTGGAAGGAAGAGGACATGGAGTATATGATGTGCTTTTTTCCGTGGATCGGCGGGGTGATTGGACTGTTTTTTTTCGGATGGGCGGTGTTATGTGAGAAACTTGCCATAGGAAATGTCTGTTATGCATTGATTGCTGCGGCAATTCCGTTAATGATTTCCGGTGGATTTCATGTGGATGGGTACATGGACACGATGGACGCATTTCATTCGTACCAGAGCCGGGAAAAAAAGATGGAGATTTTAAAAGATTCCCATATCGGTGCATTTGCGGCGATCATGCTGGCTCTTTATTATATGATCGATATCGCGGCAATTTCAGAAATACATACCCAAAAGGCAGTGTCTGCACTGGCAGCCGTATTTTTTCTGGCGAGATGCTTTAGTGGGATTGCAGTTATGACATTGCAGCCGGCAAAGAAAGAGGGACTTTTGTATACCTTTGCATCCAGTGCACAGAAAGTCAGGGTAAAAGCAGCCTTATATTTTCAGGCAGCGCTTTGTGTGGCAATCATGCTGCTCATATCCGGATGGTATGGAGCCGCGGCAATTGGGGCGGCGCTGCTCAGTTTCTTTTATTTTAAAAAGAAAAGTTACAAAGAGCTTGGTGGTATCACAGGTGACACTGCCGGATTTTTTGTGACAGTCTGTGAGGCGGCTGCGGCAACTGCGGTTGCGGTGGCCGGATATTTCCTGTAACTTTTAAAATAGTATTCGGCAGAAGGGGAGAAAAAGCATGCAATTATATATCGGAGGATATGCGCAGGGCAAGCTTGCCTATGTGCAGGAAAAGCTGAAAGGGCAGGAGGTACCGGTTGTAAATGATCTGCATCTCTGGGTGAAACAGCTTTTACAGGAGGGAAAACCGGCGGAAGAGATCGTGCTGCAATATTATAAGGAGCACCCGGATTGTATCTTTATCTGCGATGAGATCGGCAACGGCATTGTGCCGATGGAGAAGCAGGAGCGGGAATACAGGGAACGTGTCGGCAGATTATTGATCCGGCTTGCAGAGGAAGCGGAGACAGTGGAGCGCATCATATGTGGAATGGGACAGAAGATAAAATAAAAGTAAAAATCACATGGATCAGACATGGCATGACACAGGCGAACGGAGAACACCGTTATCTTGGAAAAACAGATGAACCGTTGTCTGAAACAGGAATCCGTCTTTTGCAGGAAAAAAAGAAGGAATATTTTTCCAGTCCACCGGAATTTTTGTATACATCTCCGATGAAACGCTGCGTTCAGACAGCGGAACTGCTTTTTGAGAGGAATCCAATTCTGATCCCGGAATGGAAGGAGATGGATTTCGGGCAGTTTGAGGGAAAAAATTATGAGGAATTAAAGGACGATCCCTGCTATCAGAAGTGGATCGACAGCAATGGAACACTGCCATTTCCCGGTGGAGAGTCAAGAGAGCAGTTTATCCGGCGTTCTATGGAAGGTTTTGACCGGATGATGTCTGATATTTTAAAAAAATCAGAAAAGAACACCGGAATACAAAACGACACAGATCCGCAATATCTGAAAAGCAATTGTGGAACAGAAATCCCGGTCGTGGCCGTAGTGCATGGCGGTACGATCATGGCGGTGTTCAGCAGTCTTACCGGAGGAGAATATTTTGATTTTCAGGTGAAAAACGGGGAAGGCTATGAAACTGTGCTGGAATGGATCCAGGGCAGATGGAAGATGACAAGTCTGACTAAGATAGGATGTGAGGACTCAAAAAGTGAACATTTACAATAGATAAGAAAGGAAATTAAATCATGATTTATCATATTGCTTCCATGCTGGCGGGATTTCTCATGGATCTGCTGCTTGGAGATCCTTATTGGCTGCCGCATCCGATCCGTCTGATTGGAAACTGGATCAGTTTTCTGGAAAAGAGACTTCTCGGCAGCAAAACGGAAGAAAAACATACCACACCGGAGCAGGAACAAAGGAGAGGAATGCTGCTTGTACTTGCAGTTTTGAGCAGTACGGTGTTTGTGACGGCTGTGCTTTTACTTGGCGCTTACAGACTGCATCCGTATCTTGGGGTTGTGATCGAGAGCATTATGACCTACCAGATTCTTGCCACGAAATGCCTGCAAGTAGAGAGCATGAAAGTCTATCAGGAACTGAAAAAAGGTGATATTGCGGCGTCACGGAAAGCGGTATCCATGATCGTCGGCAGAGATACGGAATGTCTAGATGAGACAGGCGTTGCAAAGGCTGCAATCGAGACTGTAGCAGAGAATACTTCTGACGGCGTGATTGCACCGATGATCTGCACAGCAATCGGCGGACCTATTCTCGGATTCTTCTATAAAGCTGTCAATACCATGGATTCCATGGTAGGATATAAGAATGACAGATATCTGTATTTTGGCAGAACAGCGGCAAAATTGGATGACATCGTAAATTACATTCCGGCGAGAATCAGCGCACTGCTCATGGTAATTTCCTGTTTTTTCTGTGGAAAAGAGTTTGACGGAAAGCGTGCATGGTATATTTTTAAGAGAGACCGTTACAACCATGCAAGTCCCAATTCGGCACAGACGGAAGCAGTGTGTGCAGGTGCACTTGGAATCCGGCTTGCAGGAAACGCAAGTTATTTTGGAAAAATCGTGGAAAAGCCTTATATCGGGGATGCAGAAAGAGCGGTGGAGACAGAAGATATTAAGCGCGCAAACCGGTTACTGTATGCGACGGCTATCTTGTGTGAAGCAATCTGTCTGTCGGTACTTTGGATCATCCTGCTTATTTCTTAGGACAGAGAGGAGGAGAGAAAATGCGTCCGGTCATACACGGAGGAGACATCTATCAAAATGAAATAGAACTGGATTTTTCGGTCAATATCAATCCTTTTGGAATACCGGAAAAAGTGAAAGAGGCAATGCAGGAATCCTTGGAACTCTGTGAGCATTACCCGGACATTCATCATGCGAAACTGATCGAAAAAATCGGAGTGCACTATCATATCCCAGAGGAACATATTTTGTGTGGGAACGGAGCATCTGAGTTATTTGTGGCAGTCGTCCATGCAACCAAACCGGGAAAAATTGTGATACCGGTGCCGTCCTTTTATGGTTATGAGAAGGTTGCAAACGTGACAGAGGCAGAGGTTTCCTATTATGAGATGACAGAGAGGGACGGGTTCTGCCTGACCGAAGTGTTTCTGCAGGAATTGCAGGAGGATGTGGATTTATTATTTCTGGCGAATCCGAATAATCCGGTTGGCAATACAATAGAAGACGTGCTGCTGGAAAAAATATGTGACAGATGCCGGGAAAAAAAGATAACCGTTGTGATAGATGAATGTTTTCTGGAATTTACAAGGAAAAAGGGATTTTTTGAAACACATTCCATGCAGGAATATCCTAATGTCATTATTGTGAAGGCTTTCACAAAGTTATATGCGATCCCGGGTGTGCGTCTGGGCTTCTTATTCTGTGGCAGCCAGAACAAGGCAAGTCAGATTTTCAATCAATTGCCGGAGTGGAACATCTCAATCATTGCGGAGGCAGCAGGACTTGCGGCATTAGATGAGACGGAATACTGTAACAAGACCATTCCATACATTGGGAAAGAGCGTGCATATCTAACGGCGGAACTGGAAAAGCTGGGGATCAAAGTCTACCCCGGGGAAGCAGATTTCCTGCTCTTAAAGACAGAGCGTCAGCTCTATAATGATTTGCTGAAGAAAAAAATTTTAATTCGTGACTGTAGCAATTACCGGGGACTACGTACAGGATACTATCGTATTGCAGTGAAGACACATGAAGAGAATGAAAAATTAATTACACAATTAAAGGATACAATCAGATGAAAAACATAGAATACGTCAGACCACAGGATATCGAAAAACGGAGCTTTGCCATAATCTCAAAAGAGCTGGAGGAAAAAGGAATCGTTCTTCCAAAAGAGCAGGAGCTTGTGACGAAGAGAGCTATCCATACCAGCGCAGATTTTGATTATGCAAAGACCATGACTTATTCCGCCCATGCGGTCGGGATTGCAAAAAAACTGATACAAAATGGTGCAGACATTGTCACCGATACAAACATGGCACTTGCCGGTGTGAATAAAAAAGAACTGGCAAAATACGGAGGAGAGGCACACTGTTTTATGGCTGAGGAAGAGGTGGCAAAGATTGCAAAAGGGCGCGGTGTCACAAGGGCAGCTGTGAGCATGGAAAAAGCAGCACAGATAGAAAAGCCGGTGATCTTTGCCATAGGCAATGCGCCGACAGCATTGATCGAATTATATGAAATGATACAGAGTGGAAAATACCGCCCGGCATTTATTATCGGGGTTCCGGTGGGCTTTGTGAATGTGGAGGCTGCAAAGGATCTGATTTTAAAAACAGATGTACCGTATATTATCAACCGGGGAAGAAAAGGTGGCAGTAACATTGCAGCGGCAATCTGCAATGCACTTTTATATGAACTTCGAGATGGAAATTAAATGTAAATTTAAGTAATAGATTCACTGGTCTGCTGAGTTGCCGTGAAGACTATAAGAAAATCATGCAAGAGTGGATGAATGATGCGATATGGATTTACAACAGGAAGCTGTGCGGCGGCTGCCTCAAAAGCAGCAGCATATATGCTTCTGACAGGAAAGTTAAAACAAAATATAACAATACAGACGCCGAAAGGGATTCTGTTTCAAGCAGAGATACTTGAAATTACAAGAAGTGAAACAGAAGTTACCTGCGCAGTACGAAAAGATGGTGGAGATGATCCCGATATTACATCCGGGACACTCATTTTTTCCACGGTGCGTTTTGCAGACGGAGAGAAAAAAATAACGGGGCAGAATAACAGACAACTTTCAGGCATTCATGTGGAAACGATGCAGGAGAAACGGGCAGTCATTAGCATTGACGGTGGCGAGGGTGTTGGCAGAGTGACAAAGCCAGGATTAGATCAGCCGGTCGGAAATGCAGCCATTAATCATGTGCCGCGGGAAATGATCGAAAAAGAAGTGCAGGAGGTATGCGCATTGGCAGATTTCTCAGGAGAGCTTCATATCACAATCTCAGTGCCGGACGGAGAGCGTTTAGCGGAGCAGACCTTCAATCCGAGACTTGGGATCGTCGGGGGAATTTCCATTTTGGGAACTTCCGGGATCGTAGAACCGATGAGCAGTCAGGCGCTTCTTGATACGATCAAAGTGGAACTGAACCAGAAAAAGGCAGAAGGTTATGGAATCGCCGCAGTTTCGCCCGGTAATTACGGGTTGGATTACATGAAAAAAACATATGGTTACGACCTTGACCGGAGCATAAAGTGCAGTAATTTTATCGGAGACACCATTGATATGGCGATCACCACTGGATTTGAAAAAATGCTGCTCACAGGACATATCGGCAAACTTGTGAAAGTGGCAGGAGGAATCATGAACACACATTCCAGAGAGGGAGACTGCCGTATGGAAGTGCTTGCCGCAGCTTCTGTGAGAAATCAGGTGCCTTATCCGGTTTTAGAGGAAATCCTGCAATGTGTCACCACGGAAGAAGCAGTCAGGAAACTGGATGCCTGTGGAAAAAAAGATGCTGTGATGCAGGATCTGCTGTCAAAAATCATGTTTTATCTGAACAAACGGGCGGCAGGAAAAATGCAGATCGAGGTTATCCTTTACTCCAATGAATTTGGAGAGCTGGCAAAGTCTGTGGGGGCAACGGAATTTTTAGCAGAATTGATGTGATTTATGGGTAATTGCGAAACTCTTGAAAACCTAAATTGAATTGTGAAAAATTAACAAAAGACATGAAAGACATTGGGGAACC